>Ga0307514_10000703_pt1 | contig 58004 bp, 69 predicted proteins | sample 16_EM_MG_FD_203088 | JGI IMG/M metagenome (GOLD analysis project Ga0307514, IMG submission 203088) | Populus trichocarpa ectomycorrhiza microbial communities from riparian zone in the Pacific Northwest, United States - 16_EM | ecosystem: Host-associated > Plants > Roots > Unclassified | place... | reverse complement strand
AGCGAGGCCGATGGGGGCAAGCGAGGCTGGTGGGGGCAGGCGAGACCGGTGGGGGCAGGCGAGGCTGGTGGGGGCAGGCGAGGCCAATGGGGGCCGTAAGCCGCCGGGCCAAATCCCTAGTCAACACATGGTAAAACTGGTACAGTTGCGAAGATATTAAAATCCTGTGGTCTTTCGCTGCCGAACGACAGCCCAATTGTACCACCTCAGGATGATCGCACCGTTTTGTGGTTCTTCTTTAGCGGCGCGGCGGATGGAACCGCTACGATATTTCTGCGCACAATTATAAGTCAGCTTGTTCAACAGCATTCTTGTCTTGGAGGGTATCTCTCAAATTCCCACGTTCGCAATCCCTGCTCGTCATGGAGTTGGGAGTCCTTATGGACGGTTTTCGTCGCATGCTAGGGAAAGTCCCTAGTGGTGTGACAGTATTATTAATATTGATACTCTAGACGAATGTGAAGCATCAGTGCATAGGTCTCTACATCAGAACATCCTAAGACTCGTTGAAACATTCTATTCACCGCAAATCAGAGGTCCGATTTTGAAAGTTCTCATCACGAGCCGAACAAATGCGAGCGAGTATATCAATATAACGTTTTGCAATTATCATATTCTGAGTATGACGACCGAATGTACTGCAGAAGATATGGAAGCAGTTATTCATTCCCGAGTGCACCAGCTCTCATTACGAAAGGGTCTGCCTAATCGTATGGTGACGGAAATTCAACGATTTCTCAAAGCGCATGCCAAGGGGATGTTTCTCTGGGTGTCACTTATCCTCCAACAGCTAGAACGAAGAGACTAACCTCTAACTAATGAGGCTTTGGATGCCAAACTCACCACGCTACCGCGGTCACTCCGAAATGTACACTGCTGCACTGGAGCGGCTGATCGAAACAAATCGCAAAGACGTCTAGATTATATTACGATGGGTGGTATTTGCAAAGAGACCGCTAAGATTCCGGAACTGCTGTTCGCCATCTGCGCCGAACTATGCATCCCTGAGTGACACGACTTCACCGGAGATGTCAAGGCTCTCTTTGGAGGGCTGCATGTTATAGACAAAGAAGGCACTGTTGAGGTAGTCCACCACACTCTCAGAGAGTTTGTATTGGCGGACTTTGGGTGTGCAACCTACCCACGGAACATACCTGGTTTGGTGCTCGACGAATCGAAAGCCAATTCCTTGCTTGCAGAAGCATGTTTGGACACTATTCTATCACTGATGAAAGATGGATATCAATGCAGGGGTACGGATGTAGTATTACCCGAAAGAAATATCCAATTTCGGAAATACTCATTCCATGCGTTGGGGACCACCTCATGACGACATCACAACCTTCACCGAAACTTGTAACTTTAGTGAAGGAATTTTTCAGGAACCCATCTCTTGTGGAATACTTTGTTGGTGGTTGTTCATCGCCGAAAAACAGTTGTCTTGTTTTCCCGCGTATACTACAAAACTTCACCTGGCGGCATATTTCAACATCGGATGGCTCATATACGATACACTTATGGCAGGTATAGACCCCAACGCAATTGCAGATATGTACGATACACCTTTAGTTTGGGCATTGGAGATGGGATGCGTTGAGGCAATACGAAAGTTGCTCGATGCAGGTGCCGATCCCAATAAATAGGAACGTAACGGTTGGACTGCATTACATTGGGCTGTAGCAAACGGTCACCTTACGGTTGCTGAACTACTGTTACAACACGGTACGCGGAGGTATGTTTCAAATGATTGAGGTCTTTTCTCTCACCACGTAGCATCCCGTTGTGGTCACCATCAGAACTGGCTGCCAAACTTCACCGAAACTCCAACGACAAAGGCCAAGGTTTGAATATTAACGAATCCCAACTTGATTTACACCAACCATACGAGGGCACGGAGACTGGTCATAGCTATGGAGAGTGGAAACTGCCAGGACTGCGAAGGTAACACATTCTAGTGAAACGGCTTGGGTTGAGAGCGAGTGCTGATATTTGTATCATCCAGTTGCGATAGTCTCTTGGGAAAGACTCCGTTTGAGCGCACATAATCAGGGATAAGTGCGCTATCGTATATATGCTACACAGTTTACGGTCGAATCGGCGCATTCACTCAAACAGAATATATGATCAAGAGCCATAGCTTTGGGTACGGCTGAACCGTCGACAGTGGGCAGGCGCGCGAACGCCATTGCGCTGCTTGCGTTGCTTTGCATGCGCCTGCACTCATGCTGACAGCACATTTGTATGTACAAAAATGGTGAAAAAAAGTATAAAAGCTACCAGTTTTGAATGCAAAAGAGGAATCCATATCCACATGTCATCATCCTCATCATCTCTGATTTATTTTACATCATGTCTACACTTCACACTGTTCCTCCCAACTTGGAAGGAATTTGCCAGGAATTATTTCATGCTACCGAGCCTATTATTATGAATGACACTCAATGTGATGCATACTTCCCTTATATGGACAATGTGTGGTCCCTCCATAAAATGCTTGGTGAAACACGACAGGGCCTGACCATCTCTTACTTCCACTGTCCATGAGCACGCCAAGCTCACCAACTAAAGCACAAACCAGAACCCTGTAGTCCTGATCAGAATGATTTCAACCACCACCCTAAATACCATATTAGAGATGGGAATATCTGACAAATGAAGCTTAAGGCCATCAGATCTAAACTAAATCCGATAGACCCAACAGCGTCAATATATATAATACCCCGACACAGTGATGTGAGCAAAGATTGCCTGGAGCTGACACACACTGTATAGGATAGTGATTCACTAAAATGAAATTCGGCATTGAGCAATTTGGATTAAGCTGAATCAAGTTATGGCTTTGCACCAGCAGCCATCACCAATGATGTAAGAGCACTAGCAACTGAGTCAGGAAAGACAGATATAAATGTGGCAGGGTGTTGATAACTAATAGGGAAGGATGTCGAAAATGTGGGAAGTGCATGAAGATGTGCCGTCCCAGATTGTCATAATGACAACCCCACAATAGATCGTGAAATGGACCTGTCGGAAGCTGCAAGTTTTTTGACAATACTACCTGACTATTGGGAACACATATATTCCGGAGAAAAAGGCAAAATCACAAGCCTGTGTATCGGCATGAATGTGGACACCATTCATGATTGGCTGTTTTGCGCCATCAAGGTATTTTGGTACTTCTTGATCCAACTCATAACCCCAAAAGGCAAGATTGGCCACTGTTCACACTTATGGTCAGAGATGAACATGGGGTGTGGTGTACCCGTGTTCAATTTTTAGCTTTAAATTAAATGACTCAATACATTTTCTGTACACTGACAGCAAATTAAACAATGGTGTCAGGGTTTACCATGCTTGTGCAATTTTTCGACTAATGTTAGTGCTGCCAAGCAATTACCTGTCAAAAACGCATTCCCAGGATTTTCTCCAGGGGAGACTAAAGTCTCCGACATCTTGGATACAGTAAACTTGATCTGCACCTCTGAGTGAAAATTAAAAGCAACAAATTACTCAGCACTGAAGCAACACCTAATCAGTGCCATGCTTCAGTGCACCACTAACTCAGACTGTTACAATAACATTCAAGCCATCTTAGAGGCCACACGGGATGCAGATATGCGCAATTATATTGAAAGACAATGACTTCCTACCTTCAAGCAATGGACTCTCTATGCATGACAACACTGCCCCCTGCTCCTTTGGATAACTACAACCAATCCAGTCGACACTTTGCATTGAAGTATCACATATGGCACAAACAGCGAAGGTATTAGGTGCAATCATGGATTTAAAATGTGCTGCATCAACCTACATACCAAGGCGATCCAGCATGATTCAGAAGGAGAAACAGCCCCATCCACCTGAAAGGGGAGTAGCCTATGTGGAATACAGCAGTACCTAGAAATGCACTGCTTCCCAATCCTCATTCATAAGTTGCTTCTAGTTCAGATTGAATCCAACCACCAGAGAATTAGTACTGGTTAATTGCCACCCATGTGCAGCCTGTGTAACTGTAGGTTTTTTAGGAAGTGTCTCCTCCCGTGTAAACTTATCTTCCACTATGCTTACTTGTGTCAAAGCATCACTAGTAAGGATGGGGCTGCATGGGGTGAGATCTTTGAGCAGAGTGGGTATGAGGTTTATCAGACAATGGGGACAGTGTTTGTCCAGGATTGAAAGGAGGATACACCTAGGGACTGCACTAAATATAAGCTGGAAGTAGGTGGAATTTTACACGTGAACAGGGCATGTGTTTTTGGTTAAGAAGAGGAAGTTAAGAACCTGGAAGACGATGAGGCCAATGTTGTCATGGCCAATTGGGTACTATAAGAGCTGACTGAAAGCGGTGAAGATTTTATGGGAGTTACCTTTTCTCAACTGCTGAAGCTGAGTAAGGAAGAGAAGAAGGGATAGCCTGTGCCATTTGTTTTTTCTGTTTTTTTCCCCTTACCCACACCTAGACCATTTTTACTATTTTTTATTTATATATATGCACACAATACAATGTCAAACACCCATGCACTTCATTGCACAACCGTGTTTCCGTACCTGCCCACTGTTGATGTTTCAGATGTACCAATAGCTTTAGATTTTCCGTCATTCCTTTTAGCAATACCATGTACCATTCTACAGCCTTACTCATTCTGGAGATGAGATTCCAACAGATGGATTTCCTTGACATGCTTGGAAAATTGAGTGACAGTGTGATGGTACTCTTAAGTATCAGTTTTTATTCAAAATAACTCTCTTGACTGCAGGGTAATTGTCTAGTGAAGATCATTTTATAGCATAACCCTCTCATGGAAAACATCATCCAGAATTAAAAGGATTCAATGTTAAACTACTATGTTTTGCTGTTTTTTTTTGCTTCTCATCATGGCTGTGTGTGAGGGTTATAAGTAGCAACCTCAATGAGTATGAAAAGTCATTGGCAACACAGCAATCGGCAATATGTGAGTCACTACCCCTGATAGGACTACTGATTAACCCTGAAATGACTACTCATTAGAGCTATCATTAATTTGCAACACAGCATTACCACTCACATCCCCACAAAAGGGAGAAAGTGGGTTTTATATTCCCAGCAATTTCCGATATGCTACTTTTCATTTTGCCTGCTACTTAGCTCAACATTCTTGGTTAGGGGTATCCGACTTAAAATCAGTCAAGAGGGTACGCTCCATGTATAGTCTCCCAGATGGCTATCATGAAATCAAAGCCGCTTAATCACTAATACATTGGAATAGTACAAAGCGTCAACTCTTAATATATTTTAAAACTCTTAAAACATTCTAAAAGATGCACAGCGATCAAGTTGTGATCACGAGTCGTACTGCACGACTTTCCCGATTTAGTGTTAGACGAATCAGAAACTAATTACTTGCTATCGGAAACATGTTTGGAAGATGTCTTATCAATAATGGCAATAGCATATTGATTCACCGATTTGGACATAACGATACTCTCCATGAGAAAGTTTCTCTCGGAGTCCAATTCTGGAATACATATTCAGTGCTTTAAAGTATCCAATGTCAGTGTCACCGTTCATCATAACCCTATATACTAGTAGAAGAGTTTTTTTACAAATCAGTCGCACCTCCATTCCCGCGGATACCAGGGGTCTTAACCGCCCAATGCCTCTATAGTCTGAATAAGGCCCGGCGATTGAGTCCTTAACCGGGCATAGAGACCTTAAACTAGGACATCAAGGGTTATATAGATAAGAACTAGGGATCTATACAGAGCCCTGCGGGGCCTACGTCTTTGGTGAAGGGATTATTCCAGATTACCAGGTAGTAACAAGGGTATTTAGACAACCGGCTATAACATTCCACCACTTTACATGGGCCCCGGTGCATCAGCTTAAGCCTTAAAGGGCCTATGCAAGCGTGTTTTTGCAAAAAAAGTGTTCGAGAACTCCACCGAGAGGCTAACTTTGGCATACGTCCGATGGGATAGATTCCTAGAGTGCATATGTAATATTCATGGTCTCTTCCAGCGAACCATATTCTGCTTGGGATGAGCATTGCAGAGCAGTGTTGTCCAGAAACTTTCACGGTGGTCACAGTTCCTAAGAATACTCCGCATCAGGATCCTCTCCCTCACTCTCCGGTGCAATGAAGTGCAAAGCCAATAGGGCAGGAAACAGAAAGGGCTACAACACTTGCGCCTAAACCCAAAATTGTAGTTAAGACTCTGGCCACGTTGCGGATCCAACCCTTAAACACTAGCATGAACGCAGGGATTACTGGTCTAGCCATGGAAATTTAGAGCATCAAAGACATTTATCTATCCATAAACAAGTATCTATCCATATCCTTATCCGTAGCAGACGAATATGACACCCAAAATCCGATATTTTGCTTAGCATCAAGCACGCGACATGATAATACTCTATCCACCCTCACGAGCTCTGAACCCCCTGTTCAACAGACTTTCAACTTTCGCTGTGCCGTTCACGTTTGTAACGGGTGTTTCTTGTTCGAAGTATATCAGCCGACACATATATACACAATACACACGATACCTCGCCTCAATACTAATACCGGATAGTTGGTCACCGGCGACCATGTGCCCTCAGTAGTGGTATGAACGTAATTTGAATTACAACAATCGACAAGCGCGGCCAGAATTACCACGGTGTGCTAAATACACTGATAGAACTTCTAAAAGCAAACATTTTGCGCCTGACCCCCAAACGTCAACAAGCATGAATCACTACAACAGTCGCTGCTATCTGTACATGGCCCTCCCTCGGGGTTACAAGTTGGTTCGCACAATCCGATCCCAAAGTGAATACAGACAGGAGTTAAGACTACACATACATGTTAGCTATCAACAACGAGAGCTAGTGTGGTGAGAATTAGGTTACCTCCTGGGCAGCACAGTGGAAGATTAAGATGTTCCGGCTGCGATTTTGACTTTGCCGTATGGTCCGATTTCGTATGCGGTGCTGCGGCAGCAGGTGCGATGATGATCAAGGCGAAGAGACAGAGGAGCAAATGAAATAATTGAGACCGTTGCATCGTGGATGAAGGGGGAATTGGAGAACACGAAGGAAATAATGGCTGGGGCAAGGGTATTTATGCTTTTTGGACAACAGAAGTTGGGACCCAAGAAATCACGCTTGCTCACCCAAAACAGTTTTTTTGCGAACACCATTATTGATTGTTAGTCTGATATCTTATGTCTATCGTTAGGATATGACAAAAGCACAGAGTCCGACGTTAACAGAAACACGTCGGCGAGACAATAACAGGGATGCAGAGATGGCCCGGCTCGACTGCTACAAAGTCGCTTATAGTGCGCGATCGCAGCGAATATAGCTCTGTGCAGGTGGTTGCTCAAGAAGCCTAAGTTTCTGGGAATCAGAAGAGAAAACGTTTTCTAAACCATGACTTGCAGAGGAATCAGCTTTTATACAATCACGTAACATCGACATCGTGAAGTTCGACGCACTAGCCGACACGCTAAAAATATTAACATTACAACGTGAATTAAAAGTAGAATAAAAAGTACCAAACTACGGTCCATTTATTTCGATTCATCCGCTTCTTTCGCAACCCAATACAATGGGGTGTTGATGGAGTTGGAGTTGTGTTGGAGTTAAAGTGGAGTTTGGTTGCATGCGTAGCGTTTATCGACGTGGGTTCAGCCGATCTCGGATGTTATCGCATTGAGAAGGTAGGGAGTCAGACATGTTTTTTGGAAATTTACTATGCAGCTCTGCTCTGTTAGAACGCCAACCGCGCTAAGCGGACCTCACCAAAAAAGTGTTGCATGTTCTTGTCTCATTGCTAGACTACGAAATAGATTTCGGCTAACAGAGTTGGCGAGCGAGAATTCTGGGTACAAGACAATGCATATTCATGAACCAAATATGCGAAATATAAAGTAGCATTCAAGAAAACCATTGAAGTTTTTAAGCCATCGTTAACAACTCGAATCATCCCACTTGCAATGAGCTCTGATTAGACTAATCGAACACAACTCTTGGCATGACTAAAAATGTGAGTAGCTGGAACTTGCATGAACTCGGAGCCAAAAGGAAAAACGGCGCCCAGCTATTGTTATTATACTAGACGAGACAGACTCGGAGACCATATGCAGAGTACAATCCCCGGCCGCCCGAAACAAGCGCCGCAACATCGTACTACAAAACGAACGAGTACGAATTCGGTCACCAAATCAGATGCAATTATGGTAGCATGTCTTTCGCTGGCTTGAATGTATTCCTATCTAAGACCGGAAATCCTATTCAAGGTTGCAGCCTCGGCCACGAGAAAAGACATTCTGTTTTGTACAAATGTTGCCGATTTTGGAGGTGCAGTGAACTGTCACTTAAAATCAATACAGTCAACGGTCCAGACTGCACTCATTGACTTCACTGAGTAAAATGAGAGCGATGCACCCGAAGGTGTTAAAAGAATAACTCCCGAAGGTTTGATACTGACAGTATTAGGGTGCAGGGATATGTATGACATTCGGAATCTGCTGAGTAGAACATACCTCGAAGGGAGGCAAAGAGGCGGGTAAGATTATCTCAATCCCGTTAGATAGAGCGATCATGTCTTTCTAATGTTTCATTTCTTCTGCTCCAGTCAGTATGTTAGTTAATACAGTGTCTTAAATCCCAACTCGATTTTAATAAGACATTAGCTTCATATTGGATTTATCAAGCCAAGCCGGGGATTACAGTCCTTTGGCCCCGCCCAGAGAAGTGACTTTTCAAGTGTCTACTTCGAATTCCGTACTACAGGAGTGATGCGCCAGAGTAATAATTGCTGGTTTAGAAAAGTCTCGAGGATTTGTTGGTGGCTGTCACAGCAAATGGAAGAAGCTGTGCCGGTCGCCGTGACAGTGTCTTAATCTATCTTTGTCAAGTCTGAGACTAATGGACGACGTGGGGGCCTGATCGACAGGTGTGCAGATGGACTGTTTCTACCCCTGTCAACGGCTTGAAGAAGTTATAGATGCGTGATATTGACCGCACGTAGTAGATCGACACAAATGATTTGTAGATCGCAGAATGGTGGTGGGAATATTGTTCCCAGTCAATGACTTGCGAGGTATTCGACGGGGACGGCATTCGCCGGCGGTATACGATTGCTTGGCGTTATGCAAAGGCGGTACGTATGCACGAAGTCGGTAATGGATGGCAGTAGGGCACGGGTATCTGCTGGAATAATACTTTCGTTATGGATGTTTTGCCTCAACAAGATGTAGTGGAAGACGCAATATTCCGCAGAGAGTAATTTTGAGTAGCTTGACGAGGTATTCCGAATGATACTTCAAGATTTGCAGAGTTGTAGCCTCCTCGACGACAGAGTCATTTGGCCTCGTCTCGAAAGTGAGGATTAAACCTGACAAATTAATCTAGCGATGCTGCGCACCCAGCATATTACAGAGAGTAAGCACTAGAGCATTAAGGCACAACTCTCAAAACATCCTGGCGGTGTCCTGGGCGAGCGTTACCGAGTAACGTCAGCTTTACGGTAACTCGGGCAGGATTGCAACCAGGTGGATTCTCCTGCATCACGATACTATCTCTCGCAAGACAGCCAGTACTAATTATCCTGTAGTCCACCAATCCCTAGGAGGCAATCATAATCCGGTTCGGAGTAGTCATGCCCGGACAGGACGAACTTTTGCTTCCCTAGCCGTTGATATCATATAGTGTGAAGTTGCCATTAAATACACAGGATCCGATACACAGTATTGAGATATGATCAACCTCGGAACCTTGTAACTTCTTAATGGACTGTCAAATTAAAGCAGCAGGGGCCACTTATTGGCTCTTTTGTTCGGAACATTGATCGTCCGATCGGGGCTTTCGGATCGCTCAGTGGCGCTGCGCTAAGGAATATTTCGTTAGTTACCGGAGTCCATCAAAGTGTGTGCAGCTGCATTGCTGCCGGCAATCGATAAAGCATCCCTGCTTATCGCAATGCTCGGATTGCGCACGTGATCACCAACGCACATTCGATGACGCTGAAACCTTACGATCCTAAGTATGATTCTAGCCAATTATGAAGCAAACAGAAGGGGAAACACAGTAAGTACGTGCGATTCAACCCTACAGGGGGCCAATAATCTACAGACTGAGAATCTATTGGAACATACCGAAACCTGCCTGGTGCAATGTGTCCATAGATTCGTGACATGGCATTCTCGGAGTGGGAACTCCGGTTCTATAGGTGCTCCAAACAGCGCGAAACCGGGGTCACCGATGATGTACATCCCCTTTTTTCCATGACTAGGAATAGAGAAAAACTACTGATAGTATGTATCTAGCATCTTCGGGTAAAAGTCGAGGAGGAGTCATGGGGTGGAAATCTCATGGGTACAGGGAGCCTGACGGATTCGAACCGGGGCGATTACAGTCTTTTGGGGCCTAACCTCGTCGCCTCATGCATCATTTCAGTGGCCTGGTCCGTCAAATGGCTGAGTGCTTCTGCCTTAGTGCCCGGAACAAGTTCCGATAGGGAACCGGCGGCTACGCGGAGTGGGTATCCGTGGTAGCACCGGTGGTAGCTTAACATTCCGGTTGTGGTTGCAATGGTCTCAGTGATCAGATACACATAACTTAATCAGAAACACATTCCCATATATACATGGCTTTGATTTCTCCACCGTCCTAACATGATTTAGCCTAACGGTTCGTGAGTTTACGTGCAATCTGTAAGGCGCAGTACTTTGCCTGGAATTTAATGCCGGAGGAAAAGCACGCGTGCAATCTAAGCCTGAAAAATTGTAGTCTGGGATCGGGTGCGGTTGCCCGAACGGGACGGTTGATAACTCTGCGATAAACCTTCGCATTGATGTTAGGCAGCTATTATTTGTCCGACACCTCCCTTGCTCATCCCAACCATATCGCTAACTCGCGGTTAGTAATAACCTTCGGTTCAAGCCCCGTATCTACTCATAGGGTATTAGAGTATCATGACAAAATATGAAGCAAGTGATGAGAAGACTTAGTGCCGAAGATTTTCGATAACGTGACGACTCTGAACAAGAGGAAATAAAATCAGAGAACATACGAGACACTGACATAAGAGAAGCATTGCTAAGAAACTTCGATTAGTGTATACAGTATATCCGATAGTTAACCCTATTATACTATCTCGATACGCCTCTGAGAATAGAGCTACTATGCGCTTATGTCAGCGGCTGATAGAGAGGGAGAGTGTGATAATGGGTGATAGCGAGTGAGGTTAAGCAGCGTTTTGGTCTGTTGTTGAAGAGTTAACAATAGTGTGTATCTCCTCCTGATGGCTCGGGTTTGTGGGTACTTTCATTTATGTAGTGATATGTAGATATTTAAGTGGGTACTGTATTTGATCGATTTACAGTGAAGCACTAAATTCATCTCCTCCACACAATTGTAACCCTGCTCTAGACCTTTGCAATTTGATCAGTGTTCCTAACCTGTCAGATCCACTACTGGGAAATCTACAGAGCTGTAGTCTGGTAAGATCCAGCCGGGCTTTTCGAAAGCCGCCCCAGTCAAATCAGGAGTCAATAAGCGGTAAATGACTAATATCTAGCAGGAGTCGCAACAGTCCGTCCCGTCCAAGCAAGGCCTTGCCTTGCCCCAGACTATCATTTGCCGTCCTGGGGATTTTAGACTGTAGAGCTGAAGGTGCTGGCGATCTTGCGAGTGACGGATACATGGTGCGAGTGATACAATCATGACCGAGTGACGATATCTATGTACCTCCCAACCGTTTCTATGGTACATAATCCACATTATAGCCTACTCAATCCATCATCTATAGATTGGAGGGCCCACTTAACTGCGCCCGGACCGAAAAACTGCATAATTACAAGTGAAGCAGTGACCCCAGCGCTGGGTGTCACCGTTATCGCTGTAATCGGGCCTTGGTCTTGCAATATCTTGCCCAAGACTAGAATACGACGTGGGGACTTGAAATACTGGCAGGCAGACGGACTATTGCGACCCCTGGTATCTAGCTTGGCCATGATATCCGCCCTAGTTGTAGATATTACAAACATCTTTCCCTACACGCTCAGTATCCTTCGATTCATATCCTTTTCTTTTAAGTGAACTTTTTCGATGTTGCTCCAAAATAACATCGACCTTACTGTGCCATAGTCGCCTTCCTGTTGGTGCTATCTTTGGGAGATCTGGGGAGGATACATGGAAGTACCTTTTAATCTCTTCAAATCATGTTTGGCCCATATACTCGCAGGTGGGGTGGGTAGGATTCAGCTCATCATGCCTCCAGTAGTCCTTTACTGCAGGGGAACTATGCACCCCCATGTACAACACAATCCCTAACCAAACCCCTAGTTCTGATGCAGAGACCTCCTTCCACTTCCTACCACCCTCCAGCTGTCATTCCCTGGCTTTAGCAGCAGCATATCCCTTGGTGTTGGCTGCCATATCCTCCAATAGTGATTGTGTCAAAAATAGGCTTAAAATTTCGAAGGGTTCTACTGTATGCTGAAAACAGATTTTGGATGGCAGGGTATTGTAAGCAGTGTGTGGGTGATATCTTGGAACAATAGGGTGGAAGGTGGGAGGGTCCTGAAAGATCTGAGGTGTGGGGAACTGGATTTGGGGGTGTTGAAATACTGATTGCTAGAAGCTAAATTCAACTATCTAAGAGGGCCACAAGGCCATATATATACGGTACGAGCACGTACGTACTCATCTAAATGCAGAGACGGCTGACTTCCGTCAGCCCGTATCAGAGATACTCCGTCAGCCCGTATCAGAGCCAGCCGCGTCAGCCGGAATGAGAGCCAGACCCGTCAGCCGGTATGAGAGCCAGCCCCGTCAGCCCGTATGAGAGCCAGCACAGTCAGCCCGTATAAGATCTATTCATGCAACACTCCCCCCTCTTGCTACGCTCTGTGGAGCAAGAAACAAACAAACAAACAAACATGATGCGCAACTTGAGATTCCCATAGTAGCCTCCTTAAAACCATAAATTGACCTCCAATTTACCATAAACCCATTGCTTTCGTGAACTTCGTATGGTTATCATTCGTAAGTGCTTTCGTGGGTATATCTGCCAAATTTTCGTCCGTGTGTATGTAGGAGTGGTTGACTATTCGGCGTTTGTGCAAATCTTGACTGTTGTGATAGCAAACGTCAATGTGCTTAGTTCAAGCTTTGATAATTCCCGTGGTGATTAGAGTGAGAGCACCCTGATTGTCGCAGTTGATTGGCAGCGGTGGTGAGATGAAAAACCCGGACCGCTGGCATTTGGGCCGGTTTCCACCTCAAAACCCGGCCTTTGCAAGCCCAGATATCTCGCTCCAATTAAGTATTTGAGTTCTGATCGTATCGTGACATGATCAGTACGTAGATTATGCAGTTCTGGCCGCTCTTTCACCTCCCGCTTTCAGATTTGTCATCCGACCAGTGTTCGTTGAGTCGCTATCGAAAACCCGCAAATTTAGGGTAAAATGTGCCTTTAATTCACAGCCACTCAACGAATATCAGTCGGATCGCAAATCTGAAAGCGGGAGGTGAGAGAGCAACTAGTTCTGCATAATCTACATAGTGATCATGTCATGATACACTCAGAACTCAAATACTTAATTGGAGCGAAAGTTGCAGGAACCGTAATATGGAACCGCGGTCCGGGTACAACCCGGCCAAAAAACCGCGGGTTTATGTCCGGTCCGGGTAACAACCCCGCCAAGACAAAGCGGTTCGGGTTTTGGGCCGGATTTGGAACCGAACCGAACCGAACCGCCAGCCAAAAACCGGACCGCTGGCGGGTTACCCGGACCCGTTGCTAACACTAACTAACAGCATCAGCAGCCGCAGCCACCGGAGATCCATTCACCTACGGGGAAGCTATGGAAAGCCCTCAACGAGATCACTGGAAAAGAGCCATGGAGGAAGAATGCACATCGATCCTGGTCAATAACAACTTCTCCGCTCTAACCTTCTGGGAAGCACAGCAACTGCAGGTTCAGCCAATTGGCTCTAAGTTGGTTTATAAGACTAAACGCAACCCTGGTGGGTCCACACAGTATAAGGAATGGCAAGTAACAAAGGGACACGAGCAGATGGATTTTCGGTGAGATATATGCCCCTGTGGGGAAGCAAACTACATTTCGGAATCTCATCTCTCGCATCGGGTGATACAGGTGCAATATGGACCACTTGGATGTAGTTACGGCGGTCCTAAACCCCGAAATTGACGATGACGACATCTTTATGACTTTGCCCAAATGATGGCCAGAGGGCCGTAACCCACCAATGATCATTGTCAGACTCAGGAAAGCTCTGTATGGCCTTAAACAGGCTCCATGGCTATGGCATGATGATATCAATGCTTTTCTACTGTCTCTTGTGTTCACACAGTCCTCAGCCGATCCCAATCTCTATCTTCACCACTACGGTATTCTGATACATCTGTATGTCGATGATATTTCCATGTCATATTTGGAGGCTGCTACCAAAGCCGCGATCGAAGTCAAAGCGAAACTCTCAGAGAAGTACAAAATCATGAAACTCGGCCTGGAACACCAATTCCTCGCCATAGAAATCCACCCCGATGATACCGGAATCAGTCTCAGTCAGACAGTCTATATCGCCACAATCCTCAGACAATTCGGCATGGAGCATACTCACGGTTTCCAAATGCCAATGAATCCCAATCTAATGTTAAACTTGGGCAAGGATCGGGGGGAGAAGGAACCAGAACAGGAAGATATCACAGACTATCAAGCAGTCGTGGAATTGCTAATGTACACAGCATGTGCAACTTGGCCAGATATCTCGTATATGGTCGCTGCTCTTTCTCATTACAATTTGCGGCCATTCACCAGTCATATGACCGCTTCCAAGACAGTTTTTCAGTATCTCAAATCTACAGCAGATTTTCGACTACAGTTCACCGGAAACGGCATCGAGATTGGCAATAGTCTCGGAGGGTACTTGGATTCTGATTGGGCCAATGACAACGCAGACCGCAGATCCCCGGGAGGCCATGAGTTTCTCGCAAGCAATGGAGCAGTCTGTGGTCAGTCTCAGAAGCAAGGCCTCATCGCCAAGTCAACTCTCAAGGCGGAATTCATCGCCTGTTCGGAGGCCTCCAGGGAAGCGAAATGGTTACTCCAGTTACAAAACGATATTCACGGTTCGCAGAAAGAGTGGTAAAAGCATTGCCACGGTTCGGTTCCAGCTCCAACCCTACCCCGGAACCGTTCTAGCAGGTTGGAACAGTTGCTAACACTACTGTTAGTGCATCTGCGGAGGCTTCATCTTGACATCTTGAGACACGACTCCCTATCTGCGAAGCTGGAACTTGTGATGCCGGCGATACTTGGTTTGATGTCTTGATCGCTGCTGCCAAACGCCGGGCAGTCTGATTCTTTCGGCGGAGGTGCCAGCTGTGGGCGAGGTTTTCCGCATATGCTGCCGAACGCTAGGCAGTCTGATCCTCTCAGCAGAGGCGCCGGCTGTGGGCTAAGATTTCTGCATCTGGTGCTGAACGATGGGCAGTCTGACCGTCTCGGCAGAGGTGCCGGCTGTGGGCATTTTCTGCATCCTTGTCAGGAGTTTCATGCATCTGAGATTTGTATCTCTTACCTTTCTGCGTAGGTTGACTATCTTGTCCTCAGAGAGGCTGATCTCCGGCATCTATCTCGTCAACATATTTCTCATCTTCCGGTAAACCAAATATGTCGATTTCATTGCTTCCATGCTGACACCACGTGACTGCATTTCGTTCTTCGTTGAACACGACTCCTGATTGCGCTTTCACCTTCTGGAATTCGCGATCCCATATCCTCCACGACATCTTTGAATTGTCTGTGTAGCCTACCATCATGCAGGGCTTTGACGTTGGGCCGAACGTACCCTGGTGGGGTTGAACTTCGTAAATGAATCTACTGGCGTCGCATCCGAATCGACCTAGGTTGTGGAGAAACACTTAATACGATATTTAGTTGCGGGCGGCATCCTGCGTTGGACCGTTGGTTTGCCAAATGAATGCAACATTTCGTATGGTGTTTCATACGGTGCTTGATACCTGTCGGTGTCGTTTGTCCTTTTAAGGCCTTCATTTGGTGATCTTTGATGGAGATAGACGGCGGTATTGACTGCTTCTTCACAGAACTGAATGGAAGCCTGCCAGTCGATCATCATCGTCTAGGCTTTTTCAGTGATTGTATGGATTATTCATTCGGCAACACCATTCTTACGATGAGCATATGGAGGGCATGGCTCACATGTCGTACTGCGGGCCATGAGGACATATCGGAAGGTCTTATTGTCATATTATCCCCGTCTATTATCGCACCGGAATCGCTTGATCTCATATCCCACCGAGTCTACTCCTGCCTGAAATCACTGGTAGGCGGAGGTGCAGGTTTCGGCTATCTTATTTCGGAGCAGCTATCCGGATGTGTACCTGATGTAGTCGTCAATGAATAGTATATAGTATCGATTGTCTCCAAGGGTCGGTGTAGAGAAGGGACCACAATCATCCGAATGTACAAGTTCAAAGGGCTTTGTAGTGCGCTTGACTGTCACTCTAATCAGCCTTTGCTTGTGCTTGGCCTGGATGCAGACTGTGCACATAGAGTCATCGTGTGTATATCCATCAATGAGAGATTTCATGGCGGTACGATTCATATGGGCTAGTCGTCAGTGCCATGGTCTCGACTCTGGGATTGTAAGAGACTCTCAAGTGGACTTAGTTTTGACTGCGATCGGTACTTTTGCTGACTCGATTGTAGGATCGATTGAAGGCTGGATTGTAGTTTCTGTGATTATAGGCTCGATTGTGGGTTCTGTGATTATACGCTCGCTTGTAGGTTCTGCGATTAGTGCTCTTGTAAGTGAGCTGTCTGTCTTTCTCTTTCTACCATTCTCGGCAGTCAATGATAGAAGTGCTGTCGTGGGGACTGTAATATATATGCCATTGATTAGTTTTCCTGCGAGGGTGCAGGAAGATGGCAAAGTTATGGACCATTTTCCGTTCCAAAACATAGTCGTATGCGCGGCCAAATCTCAATAGTTGATCGATAAAAGGGAAAGTCGAAAAGTAGGAGTATGGAGGGTTTCCATTCGATAACCCTGTATATCGACGAAACTATAATGCGTGGCAGTGACTGAATTTTTGACGCCAAGTTCGATTACTATAGGATGTGATAGTTTTCTGAACATTGAGAAGCTGCTGCAGTCATTGGACATGTGGTGTGACACTCCGGAATCAATGACCTACTTTGGAGCGGCTGCGGCCGCAGTGGCGGCATTGGGAGCACAAGCAGTTAGTCAGAAGGGATCACAGTCTCCGGTCGTAGGGGGAGCTGCTGTTGCAGTGGGTTTCTTCACTTTCCATCATTCCTTTATACGTTTGTAGGAGACGCAATCGACTTTGAGGTGGCCTGGGAGCCCTCACTGGAAGCAAATGCGCTCATCATTGTTTCCTCCCTCCTGAGCGCGTTTCCACTTCTGCATACATCTGTAGTATGGCTGTCAATTTTGCAATAGGTGCACTTACTCTCGTGGCTATAGCCGCGTCCACCGCTTCCACTGCTTCCACCGCCAACACCGCTTCCGCCGCATTCACCGCGTCCACCACGTCCACCACATCCACCGCGATCAAGGCCTCGGCCATTGGAGCTGTCATGTGGGGAAAGTAGGGCGGCCCCTGTGCATGCATCTCCAAGTTCCTTGATAAGGGCGGTGGTAGCTGCTTCTGCTAGGAGGTCATGCATGGGTTCTTTGGGTGTGGGCAACGGTCTTCTATGCTTCAGGGTCGTTAATATCATCGCATACTGTGATGATAATGATGTGAATATTTGCATGCGAAAATCGCGGTCAGTGATTGCATCACCTGTATAGTCCAGTTGTATTCGGTAGTTACTGAGCTTGGTGAAGTATGTTTTAAGTAGTTCGTCCTCCTTGGGGCAGCAAGCACGGAACTGGCGAAGGATATCCTGTCTGCTGATATAAGATCCAGCACTGTCCAGGCTGGGCTCTAGTGTGTTCCCCATCTCGTGAGGGTTTCTCATTCCCCTGACGATACGCCGTACGTCAGGGGAATAGGAAAGTCTGACGACAGATACAGCTTCAGCTTCCTTAGCCTTCCAATCATCATAGTTGTCATCGTGGTCAAAATCAAGGGGCTGCGGTTCAGCATCATCTCCGGTGACGATTGCTTATGCACTCATGGCTGATACGACGAGCAACATGTCATCTTTCCATTCGTCGTAGTTTGTGTGATTGAGCTTGGAAATGTCGCCCCACCTGGTCTTATTGAAGGCTGGTTCGAAGGAAGACATCGTGAGATCATGGAGATGCTGTTGAGGTTTAGTGCTGTCGCTACGGTGATGAGGTTTAGGGTTCATGAGGTTTAGGATTCTTTTGATAGAGATCGTGAGAATAGAATTTTATATGGTAGCAATATCCAGGCTCATAACCTGTTCAAATACTGATTGCTAGATGCTTAATTCAACTATCTAAGAGGGCCACAAGGCTATATATATACGGTACGAGCACGTAAGTACTCATCTAAATGCAGAGACAGCTGAGCTCCGTCAGTCCGTATCAGAGCTACTCCGTCAGCCCGTATCAGAGCCTGCCCCGTCAGCCCGTATGAGAGCCTGCCCCGTCAGCCCGTATGACAGCCAGCCCAGTCAGCCCGTATAAGATCTATTTATGCAACAGGGGGTCCGCGTTGGTGGGCGAGTGATTTTTAGTGACTCGCCGTTTTTTCGATTTTCCATTGTCCTTAGATATTGTTGATAAGGGAAGTTCACCAGCGGTGGCTTCCCCATCCTCTTCAAGAGGTACAAGTCGGTAGGAGGTGTTGGGGTCCCGCTGTTGCAGTATTCTGGTTGACAAACCAGGTTTTTTGAAGCACAAATCTGAGGATTACACCCCTACAAGAGCAGCTCTATTTATTACTCCCCCAGTGTGGCAGCTTCCCTAGAACTTGCCAGAATACACCTATAATACAATTAAATAGCTTTACAAAGTCTCAGGTCATCATTCTATATTTTAGTTGCATCACCATGGTTTTAGGGTGGGGGGAGCCTGTTGCCATGGTCCAAACGGTCCGGTAATTGAAAGTTACGATCCAAGGGATAGTGATCATGCCGCGCACTCTCTTATGTCTCTACCACGGTAGACTTTTGGTGCCTACCCACAAGCGTACTCCCATTCGTTCTAATCCTGGCAGGCTCTTGGTGTTTACTTGCAAGCCTATTCCCATGCATCACAACACTGGCAGAGTCCTGATGTCTATCCTCAAGTGTACTCCCATACGTTACAAATCCTGGTGGGCTCTGGGTGCCTACTCACAAGCGTATTCCCATAAGCCCCAACCCAGGCAGAGTCCTGGTACATACTCGCAAGCGCACTCCCATATGTCCCAGACGTGGTATATCTCCGGCAATTACCCATAAACATATTCTCCCTCCGGAAGGGGATGTAGCAACCCCGGTGGAATGACAAAAGAATCGTTGAGCTGAACGTAGCTCTGTTTACCTACCGACGGCACGAACGGTTGTCCGGTTCGTACTATCTCAAGTCTCTCTCCCGTGTCAGAGTGTAGATCAGCTGCTGGAGCGAGTGGTAGATACTGTAGTCGTCGGCTTCCGGCTCTGCTCATGTTGATGTAGGAACTTCTCAAGAATGGTGGTGAATCTGATTAATCAGTAGATGATGTACTTATGAAGTGGAGAGCCAGAGGATGGTGCCAGGGTCAAGGTTGAGGTCTATCATCGTTCGCATTCAGTCAGGTGAGAGCACTCGGCGATGATGCGGGGTGCTATCGTCCTTGTACTATATTAGAAATCCGATAGAGTTAAGCGATTCTGCAACGGAAACCGTGACATTTATATATGTAGCCGCAGCTATGCACGCGTGGAGAGCAATTCGAAGACGCGGATCACGTAGCTATTTTGAAACGGCAGTGATTTTCCTAATCAATAGGAGTCTATTGAGATGTTGTTACTTAAAGTAGACAGTATTGCTGGGTCGGGAATTCTTCTGCCAACTATGCCACATCTCGGATCTAAGTCCGAGAACTATTCTCCTTGGCCAGATTTTTCGACGAGACCCGCATGCCCGCTTTCAAGCAAAAACGAAATTCTGGATTACGAGAGCATCGACTGAGGGTTGCTTTTTCTTCAGCTCTGCTTTGTATAGTACACATGCAGTACAAACTGACCAAGAATTGAACGCGAGTTAAATAAAAAAGGGGAAATCACGGGATATTTATTTTCGAGTCGTACGCTTCTTTTGCTACTAAAAATAGTGTAATATTTTTTACAGTTTTAGCATTTATTTGTCGTCTTAACGCTATAACTTAACTAAGCTTATATAATGTGTTCATTTGAAAGTAATTTGCCACATACTAAAGTATATGAGCGTACAGTAAGTAATTTCTTATTATGGCGGTGTTCTTCCGCCCATCTAATCGTCTGGTACCATAATCCTGTCGTAAACAAAGCAACGCCATAAATATAGTCTTCTATAGTGAGGTGTGGATAGAGTTGAAACTACGGACATGGGTACAGGATCCGGACACGGGGTATTTTGGTCAGTAAATGGTCTCTTACCGATAGTGGTACTCCTTAATCTAAATGGGTGGCGCAACAGAGTATGCATGGGGCAAATCTTATCTTATTCCAGGGTCATTTGCGGTGAAACTGTGCGCGTATAAGTAGAGTACATGGCAATTTTCTTAGCGGTCAGTCTTGGATGGTGCTGCTGTTCTTAGTTTATTGTATTGTTCGTCGCTCGAGAAGAACTGATATCTTAGATGGTATGACCTAACTAGGGCTTTCAGCATTGTCGGCACGAGTAATTGTCTGACGCTGACGTTGATCACTTTTACTGTCACCACCCCCTTCGCTAAACCCCCTGTTAGTGATACTCCTCGGCACACTTTTCTGCATCTACCGCAATATCCGGATAGCCGCGCGGCAATTCGACCCCCGTACTTAAGTACTCTCTACCCCCTGGGAACTCGTCGATACCGCGGAACCAACAACTTTATCCTTACTCACTCTATAATGCCGCCCTATTTGAAAGACCTTTTACCTACCGAAGGGCCTCCGCGGACGCTCTACCGCATCTACGATAATCGTTCCTTCAATAAGCGCACGTTGGGGGGCTTCTTTGCAGGTGATATCACTCCCTTCGATATGCATGACGCATTGGCAGTCCAAGACGCAGTTGAGAGCCACCTGGACTGGCACAACAGAGATGTATTAACCCCATTCATCTCAACCTCTAATTCCGCCGGCTGGACTCAGGTGAATGCAATAAGGCGTCAGAACAATGGGAACGGGAACGTTATGATCGCCGTGATATCTACAGCGATGGCTAGAGATGTCGCGATATATTCGATGCAGACTGTAGCCGACGCGACGGGTGCAGTTGTGAATCACCCCTGCGATCATGAGTGGGTGTTTGTGGGGCATATTCCAAACTGTGCCATTATTGCCGAGTACAATGTTGCGAAATTTGAGATTAAGTATCTGCAGTGGTTGGAACACGAATATTTACATGAGAAACTTGAGTTTCTTGACATCATAGAGCGAGAATTAGAAGGTAAGTTGCAACTAAGCTCCATTTCTCCTCTACGTGTTACTCACTACTTTGTCAGATATCGAGCAGTCCGACGAGGGCGATGAGAGCCCTGGAGATACTGAAGATTACTATTCTGACATTGATGGTGAGCGCATAGGCGAAAGCGTCCTTTGGGGGTTCATTAGCTTACAGTGCTACGCAATACCACAGATGAACATTCTTTGGATGAGGATTCTTTGGATGAGGATTCTTTGGATGAGGATTTTTTGGATGAGGAGTCTGCCGACGAGGGGTCCGCGAATGAGGATTCTTTGGATGAGGAATCTTTGGATGAGGATTTTTTGAATGAGGAGCCTGCCGACGAGGGGTCCGCGAATGAGGATTCTTTGGATGAGGATTTATTGGATGAGGAGTCAGCCGACGAGGGGTCCGCGAATGAGGATTCTTTGGATGAGGATTCTTTGAATGAAGATTGTTTGGATGAGGAGTCTGCCGACGAGGGGTCCGCGAATGAGGATTTTTTGGATGAGGAGTCTGCCGACGGGGGGTCCGTGAATGAGGATTCTTTGGATGCGGATTCTTTGGATGAGGATTCTTTGGATGAGGATTCTTTGGATGAGGATTCTTTAGATGAGGAGTCTGCTGACGAGGGGTCCGCGAATGAGGATTCTTTGGATGATGAGTCTGTAGATCAGGATTCCGCGAATGAAGATTCTGCGGATGAGGAGCCCACAGATGAGATCATTAAGATGTCTAAAGATGGGGAGTCCACAGATGAGATTATTGAGATATCTGCAGATGAGGAGTCTGCGGATGAGGAGTCTGCGGATGAGGAGCCTACGGATGAAGACTCTACAGGTGAGGGGTCTGTAAATCAGGATTCCGCGGATGAAGACTCAGCAGATGTGGATTCGGCTGATGAGGAGTCTGTAGATGAGGAGTCTACAGGTAAAGATTCTGACGGTGAGGAATATGTGGATGAGGAGTCGGTGGATGATGACTCTGAAGATGAAGGGTCTGTAAATCAGGATTCCGCGGATGAAGATTCCGCAGATGTGCATTCTGTTGATGAAGAGTCCGTAGAGGAGATTGTAGATGAGGAGTCTACGGGTGAGGATTTCGACGATGAGGAGTCTGTGGAAGAGGAGTCGGCGGATGAGGAGTTGGCGGATGAGAATTCTGTAGATGAGGACTGGTAAGTGCTTATGCTTTTGCAGGTGGATTATTGACTTTAGCTTGGATTATTGGAGTGGTGGTGTCTGCTATATACTAGAGCGGGCTGCATGTACTAGCAATGGAATTGCATAACATCCTATCGCGTCTAGGGGTGAAATGAAGACACCAGGTTGAACATATAATTAATCCTAACACTTGACACTTGACACCAACACCACCTTTAAGAGAGAGCGAGGTGGGGCTACCAGTGACAGTGACTACGAGGGTGGGGCTGGAGTCGTGAGTCATGTGGTGAGAGTTCGAGAGAATATATCTAGCGGTGTCATTCATTATTCTGCGATTTTGACGTGTGGGGTTATTATTTATCCAAAGTTCGTATACACCTCTGCGCTGACATTAGTCAATCTTTCTTTGTCCAACATTCTCCTTCTTTCATCACCACCCCATCACTAAACCTCCTGTTTGTGAAACTCCACAACAAAAATAATGTTTAGAGAGTAGACTAACCCTAAACCTGAGAAATCTTTATGCTATTGTAAAGGGGCTATTGACATGAGCTTCACTTACGGAGGCAGTAGTTTCTGGCATATTCAGAGCGGGTTGACATATGGATAATGGAGATGCATAACTGTCTTACCGCTCCAGACAGTGTTCGAAACGGGCCTTACCAGACCAAGAGCTTTTCGGACCGCGCGGGGTTCCGTGCTAAGGTATACAAGGTTGTCAGACAAAACTATTTTGAGCAGTATGGGAGGTACGAGAGATATTCTAAGTAGTGGAGAGGACTATCCAGAGATAAAAAGGTTGTGGTAGCGCGGTAGTACCTTAGCAGTAGTAGGAATCCCTGTTATAAAAGCAAAGCATTCTCCGCAGTTTTGATTTCTTTCTGCGCTTCTGTCTTCATTCTCTGTTTCCCTTATGGAGCCTATAGGCAAAATACTTAGTTTTACTACTGGAAGCTTATATATATATAACTTCATAGAAACCTACTATCCTGATATATAATCCTAGCGTAGCAGTAATGATACCTTGGGTATATAACGCTTTTCTCCGAGGATGTGTCTAGCAGTCGTAAACAATCGCGGAGTTAGGTTGGAATGCGGCTGAATGCTATATTATTACAAACAAAAAAAACTAGCAAGGGGAAGAAGAGTAGAGGGAGGTGATCTTTTCTGTCTAGCCGGTCACCCGGAGGAAGAGACGTAAATGGGCCCTGTCATACTCTAGATAGAAGTATACCGTATGATTAGATAACAACACCCAACAAGCCAGTTCACTTCACCCGAACCAGTTTACTCACCGAACCCAGGTCGGCACGAACAATTAAGCCCTGGTTGATATCCCTGGCTTCAAGATTCCGGGGCGAAGTCGTCGAGTTCTGTCATTTGAAGTGTCCGAGGAGAGTCTGTCATCAGATTTCAATTATATAGGTAACGAAATCTGTTGCGATAATGCAGGGGAGAACAGTGTGTATTGGCTATAGAGCGATGACTGTCTAGGTACAGGTCTAAAGGTTCAAGATGCGTATGGAAAGGGAAGAGTAATGTGTGAAGTCTAAAAGAGCAGTCACGAATCTTATGGCTCTATCAACAAGGATTTTGTTGATAGATAAGGTTCGTGACTGCCCTTTTAGACTTCACACTTTACTCTTCCCGTTCCCTACGCATCTTGGACCTTTAGACCTGTACCTAGACAGTCACCGCACCATAGCCACATAGTCGCAACTGTACTACCTCTGCATGCGAACGAAGGTTTGTTACAAACAGAGCTGCATATAGTTAAAAGGAAGGAAATGAAATCACTAGCTGATGGAATAGAAGGTAATGCTGGTGAAGGAAATACATGACCAAGCCCTAATATGCCCAATAACTGACTTAAACGAGGCGGCACTAAGTCCAAGAAGCAAAAACGCCAGATAGTGAAATCCAGATACCACTATCTCACTCGCTAATCTCCTACTACAAGTTTGTTGCATGTATATATAGACCTGACACGAGCTGACCGTATCCGGGCTGATGGTACGGCACAAAGCACACTTTTTTCTCATACATATCTCGAGTCTTTCTCCTTCTCTCTTCTCTCTTCTCTGTGCGTTAAGTCTATACACACGCGGTTCTCCCCTTCACTATTTCAACACAAGTAGAAAACAGATCAATTCCCTGAGAACCTTGCTATTGTGGCAATAGACCAAGGTTGGTCAGCAAGTCAGTTTCGTCGATCTGAGTTGGTGCAGATTGACCTTTCACAAGCTTGCAAATGTTGCTTTTGGAGATTAGATAAACGCGTTGATCGGGCAACCCATAACTCCGTAGATTAGAGCGAACACTTCTTCTTGTTTCGTCTATGTATTTGTCTCGGGCATTTGCGCGGATCCTCTCACGGTTTCTAACATCGTCATCCGAATCATAGCCCATATCGCTGGCAATGTCTCTGATATATGCATCGGCTTTTGGACGAACCAGAAAGGAGCGTGGCGGATTTCTAGGTCCATATTGTCGGTACTTCTGCAGGATTTTGGCATCCAACTGAAATGTAAGCGAGTGGATGTGGCTGGGGGTGCATATGCGTCTCAAACCTCTGTGAACCGGATTCCATATACTACAATCAGGCTGTCGAAGATGTATAATGCCCTCTCTCGGAAGTATTGCCAATCCGACATCCCCTGCGTGCCAGCACCGGGAATGTCGTACCAGCGAAAGTAGTTGTGGCGGGGGTCCAAGTACCACTTTGTCCTGGAAGTCATTTCTGAGGTACCCGTTGGAGCGGCGCTGGGACTACTGTCGTGTAAGCCACGGAGGGCGTTAATTAAAGAAGACTTCCCGCTCCCGGCCTCACCACAGGCTGCAATGTTATTTACTTCCTCCTTGTAGCAGAGTCGTTGTCGGGCGGTAGAAATATCTTCTGGCGTGGGAACAAACTCCGGCTCGATACCCCTATTTCAATTAGGCCTCGAAAACCGCCTTAGTTTCATAAAATAGGAGCAGTGCCTGAAGTCGCCCAGTGCGGCTACCGTTTGAGCGGTAACTGACGTTCCGCGGACGACGACATCGTGCACTGACCTAAAGAGGACTGCACTACGACGGGCTGGCATCACCAGTGCATTGTAGCGCTCTAGTGACGTAGGTGAAATAAGGTTTTTGCAGCTCATATGACGTGGTAAATTGTCACTAACCTAAACTGATATGCATTTAAGCAGCAACTTTGAACTGCAAAGTACACCAACCAAGTCTACACACAAGAACTGTATTATGTCCAGTGTATCCAGCTCCTCCACTTTGTCTTCACTTTCATCTGCTCAATTTGACGACCTGCCACGATTTTCACCTTTTCTTGATACAACTCCAAGTCCACCGGCCTCAACTCAGGATGACTCCAGTGCCCTCTCGCCACGATCGCCAAGTCCTGTACAGACACCTTCAACTTTCAGCTCAATTGAGAACTTTCGTCCAGTACAGCGCCAACACCATAGTTATGTTTCGCACCATGGAGACGAAGTGATGCATGAAGGGAGGCAAAAGTGGCAGTGCCGGCATTGTATGATTGACTACCACTGTAACTTTTCAGAATTATGGCTGACAAGACTCAACAGGCTCTCAGCAGTATGTAGTATCATCTTTGGGATCAGCAATTCCGCATCTTGAACAGAAACATGAAATTTATCGTCCGGGTTTTGGACCATCAGATGTACAGAGTTCGAAAGATCTAATTCAGAAAACATTTGGTCGTGGTCGAAGACTTCATATTGCTTTCAACCGAGATGTCTTCAAGGAACTTGCGTCCAGGTGGATTTTTATTAAAAATATACCTTTGAGTGGGATTGAGGGCAGTGAATTCCGTGCGATTTGCCAATACCTTGCCATGGTGGTATGAAGTTTCCATTACCCAGGGAAAAATATGAAGCATTTGGTTAACTAACCAGTCTGTAGGAAGCAAATACCCAAGCCATCCCACGAATCCTCCCTGCATCTGGGAATACTGTACGCTCATGGGTACTGGGTTTTTTCCGTGGTCAACGAGATGGTTTACAAAGCCATCTACAAAAGGAAACACTGAGTGCAATACATTTCTCATTTGACTTGTGGACTGGAACAAACGTCCGGACTTACCTTGGACTAAATGGCCACTGGATTACAAATAAGGGCATAAAGAAGTGTGCACTTCTGGGATTGCGGAAACTTGAAGGCCACCACACTGGTGAAAATCAAGCGGAGGTTGTTTGGAAGCTAATTCGTAGCTTTGGGCTGGAGTATAAGGTAGGCACAATTGAATGAACTCTATATTATATTTTTGAGACTAATTAGTTGAGGACATTGGATATCACACTCTGGACAATGCCTCGAACAATGGAACTGCTTCGAAAGATTTGGCACGCAGGCTGCGGTCCATTGGTATCCATTTCAGTGCCACCCAGCGATGGATTCACTGTCTGGCACATGTTATGAACCTGGCTGTGAAGGCTATGTTATATGGAGGTAAATGTGAGGAAGCTTCGTATCAGGTTGTTGAGGATGCGGGCTTGGAAGATATTACTGCCACTGTACTTCAGCAGGAGAAACGACGTCAACAGGAGTGGCGTAAACAGGGGCCACTTGGAAAGTTAAAAAACATCATTCTGTCAATTAAGAACACACCACGCCGGCACGATGAATGGAGGACTGCTGTGGTGTCTTCACTTCAGCCTGATAGCAAGGCATATGAGTTGATCAGTCCCAATCAAACACGATGGAATGGGGATTACTGAGCCATGCAGCGTGCTTTGAGCTTGCGTGATGCTGTTGACACCTTTGTTGAAGAACATGATGGCAATCATGGCTCGATCCCAGGCCTCGCTCATGATGCACTATCCCCCGAGGATTGGAGTCAGCTTCCAGAGTTGGTGGTGATACTGGAGCCATTTGAAAGGTTTACACTTGAATTGGAGGGCAAACACCAAAATGGTGCACTCTATGATGTTTTCCCTGTATATGATAAGCTGCTTGCACACTTGGAAGAGATGAAGGTACATTTAGCTTGCTGTGTTAACCTTTCATGGACAAAGTGCAAGTTGAAAGAATGACAGATTACTGATATTTTGGAACCGTAGAGGAGTTACAGATCTCTGAATGATGCTGCTGGTCCCCGAAATGATGCCCTTCTAAACGCAGTCAACAATGCATGGGTTGTGTTGGATAAGTACTACCTATTGTGTGACGATTGCCCGATGATACATTCAGCTGTCATCCTACATCCAACACGCAAAATGGACTACTTTGAGGTTGAGTGGGAAGATACACACCCAGATTGGATTCCGTTGGTCAAAGATAGGGTTCGAAGCTTATGGGAAAATGAATACAAGGGCGAGTCAGATTCCACTAGCAGCAGCAGCAATGGAGTCACCACTACCAAGTCTCTGCTCCACGAAGAACCAGAATCATTATTGGAATGGGGACGGAATCCTAAGCGGAGGCGTCTAGAGACCACATGGTCAGTAGATGATGAAATGGATATCTATCTTGCGGAACCTCGAGTGTCAATTGCCAACAGCGAGTATATCAATTGGTGGATGGAAAACCGATATCACTTCCCATGCCTGGCAACTATGGCTTTTGATGCTGCTGCCATTGCTGCAATGTCTGCAGAAGTGGAGCGGGTATTCAGTAGTTCAAAGCTTCAGCTCTCTGACCGCCGTCTTGCTTTGGGGGATGACATTGTTGAAGCTCAAGAGTTTTTGAAGTCACTGGTTCATAATGACTTGTTATGTTTTGAGCGTGCGCAGGGGGTCTTAAAAATGATGGATGCAATTTACCACCTTGGGCGATAAATGCAATGGGCTCATGTACAATATACGAAATTGATTTGATTACATAGCTTCCACTGGTAGAACCAGCTGGCCAGCTCAGCCCGCTTGACTAGCTTCTTCACCGGCTGGCTAATTGTTCGCCCTTTGCCACCAGGCTACGCTGCACTGACTGGACGATTTCAGGCACTGAATAGGAGATACCTTTCGCGCGCCTCTCGTTCTTTCTCTTCTCTTCTTTCCGCCTCCTCGCGAGCCTGCCTCTCTTCTCCCTCTCTTATTTCCGCCTCTTCACGAGCCCATCGTTCTTCTTCTACCCTTCTCTGCGCTTCTTCGCGAGCCCATCTCTCGTCGGTCTCCACTATCTCTCTTATTCTTGGACTTGATTCCACTGCGGAACCCTTTCTTCTCTTCCATGTGTTCTTCATAGGCCTTATCAACTTGACGAACATGTTTATGACCCTCGACGCTGTCTGTATTTTTTCGCGAGCGCGCCTCTCTTCTTCCTCCCTCCTCTCTGCTTCTTCTCGAGCGCATCTCTCTTCTTCTTCTCTCCTCTCTGCTTGTTCACGGGCCTGTCTTTCTGCTTCCGCCCTCACTTGGGCCGCCTCCCTCGCCGCCCGCTCAGCACCTTCTCTGCGCAAAGCTTCGTCCCGCTCCTCGTTTGCGCGTTCAACTGATCGCTGGTTGCTGTTCTTCATCATATTATTTACGATACGCGCGCCCTCTGCAATGGCGGTTGCAACTGGGGCCACCCATGCCTGGTCTGAAGTTAGCGACAATGTAGGCGGTAGTGGAGTCTACACTAAAAGTTATAGGTCCCACCATGTTTTCGGTTTGGGGAAATATCATTTGGCCAAGATGATATAAAAACGTTTGATAGAGCGGTGGGTAAGAAGGTTGTTGTCGTATCGGAAGAGCGGAATGGTGTGCACTTTGAATTGTCGCCTGCAGAAAAATAGACAATTAGCCGCAGGCTTTAAGAGTCGAGTTTTTTTAAGAATTAATCAAACTGCAGTTCGCACCCACAAAAGTATCGACGATAAACTTGGCCCAGCTGAGGTCCAGTAATGCCATCACTACCAGCGAGCAGAGTTTTTATCTAGCAAATTAGATGGACAGGTTTTCATGTGTCGCATCCCACTTTTATCGCTATAACGTTGAACACGTAGCGTAGATAAGGACTGCCTTGTCCAATAAAACACTTTGGCCAATGCCAATGCCAATGCCCATTATAAATTACTCTACGACAGCGTTTGATTTGTTCGTTGTTTGATGATACTCTCGGTTAGGGTGCCGAAACCGACGGATGAATCGGACGCCGTCAAATGCGATGAGCGAGAACTTATGAAGCAGCTTGACGTGGAGTTGGCGCATACAACTTGGCAGTGTTGCAGAACTATGACTTTACACGCGAGTTAGTGCGGTTTACTGGATCATAGGCGCTTGCTCGGTAAATTACTATACAATTGTGTTGCAATGAAGAAACAAAGATGATGTCTTTCTAGCGAGATGATCTATGTCGTCTATGTACAAGAGAATTAGGTCACCGGAAGTCGTCGGCATCGGCCGGAGTTCGGTGCGGGCGGAATTTCCCAAGGGAGAGACCGAGATCTGCCTCAGATCCATCCGAGATCCGATGACTCCGAGATCCGCCCACGTCCTTGCTAGAGCCTATAGAAACAAATTGTATATACTTTTGCTTCGGCCCACACTGTCTGCAATGCTCTTTTATATCGCTCTACGCTCTTATTTTCATCAGTCATAAACGGTGCACTTCGCACCTTGTAGAGTTCGGTACCTTTTCATGCGCTGTCGTTCACTCGCTTCTACAGTCAGAGTGACATTATTAGTCCCCAATTTAGATAGCAGCGCAACAGGCAGCGCAACAGGGTATATGTGGGGGAAAATCTTATCTTATCTTATCTATGAGCAGGCAGCCGTGATTGACTCGGTCATTTTCGATGAAGCGGTGTGTATGCATGGCAATTTCTCAGCGATCAGTCTTTTATGCTGCTGATGTTCTTGGTTTGTTGTATTGTTCATCGCTCTAGAAACACTAATTCTTAAAATGTAAGGCTTTAAGCATTGTCTACTGCATGTTACTCGGCGGAAGCTATTGTCTATCCAGATTTCCTATAATTCTCTAGCGCTGATGATAATCACTTTTCTTTATCACCACCCCCTGTTTAATCCCAGCGCAATTTTCTGCATTCTACCCCATATTCGGATTGCCGCGCGGCAGTTAGACTCCCCCCACAAAACCAGATTTGGGACATACAATTGGAAGGCCTATTGAACACGATCTTGACTGAAAATCTCTGACTATGGAGTGGGAGTCTCACTTGTGCACCATTCTTGCAACGGTGATTAGCGAGAAAGTAAACTTCAGTATGGCTACCAGTGAATTTAGTGGGAATACACAATATGCATTATGCAAAACGGACGGGAGCGGCCCGGCCAATCACCCGCACCATTACCCCGGCGGCACATATTGGGTGTGACAAAACTAATCGAATGGCTGGCAAGGCTCGGTCAAAAGCGGGGTAATCGTAGTATTTCTGGGACGTTATCCATATCGCCAACTCAACAACTCTTCCTCCATCACTCTACCATGTTGCCATACCTGAGAGACCTTTTGCCTCCCGAGGGCGCTCCGGAGACGCTCTACCGCATCTACGATAACGAAACCTTCAACAAGCGCAGGTCGGAGGGTTTCTTGGCCGGTGATTGCACCCCCTTCGATATGCATGACGCATTGGCAGTCCATTATGCAGTCAAGAGCCACCTGAACTGGCACAACAGAAGTGTATTAACCCCATTCATCTCGACCTCTGATTCCTCCGGCTGGACGCGGGCGAATTCAATAAAGCGTGAGCAAAATGGAAACGGGAACGTTAAGGTCGCCGAGATATCTACAGCGCTTGTCGGAAATGTTCCGGTATATTCGATGCAGACTTTGGCCGACGCGGCGGGTGTGACTGTGTACCACCCCTGCGATCATGAGTGGGTATTCCTGGGGCGGATTCCACGACGCGCAATCATTGCTGAGTACGACGTTGCCGATTTTGAAACGAATTATCCGGAGTGGTTGGGAGGATATTCGCTTCGGGAACTTGGGTTCCTTGACAGTACGCAGCAGGAGATTGAAGGTGGGTAGCAACTAAGCCCCGTTTTCCTCTGCATATCGCTCACAGCTATGTTAGACTTCGAGCAATCCGACGACAGTGATGATAACCCTAGCGATATTGATGGGTACTATTCTGATGATGGTGAGTGCGGAGGCGAAGGTGCCCCCTGGGGGTTCATTACACTTACATTGCCATGCGATGCCACAGATGACAAACAGCTCTGGGAGCATGAACAAGAGAACGCGGTCCATTACTCGCCATGGGATGAAGTTGAGGAGAATGCAGAAGAGTATACGTACGAGGACTATGTTGATGAGGATAATGTAGTGGAGTACTATGTAGATGAGGACTCGTCAGACGAGGATTTGCAAGCCTTTATACTATCACAGATGGGCTACTGATTTGAACTTGGCATACGGCGGCGGTGGTTTCGGGCAGTTGCATGAGTAGCTGGCATGTACTGGCAATGGAGATGCATAATATTCCTACCGCTTCGGGCAGTGAATTGACAATGCCCGGGTACATATTGATACTGACACCGATACAGCATTCCAGGGAGATCGTTGTGACTGGAAGCGTTCATATGAGGATGGAGCTGGAGCCCTGAGTCAGTTGTGAGGTGAGAATTCGAGAGAATATCTCTAATGGTGTCTGTATTCCGTGATTTTGCCGTGTGTTTGGACGTAACAAAGGTCTTTACTAGTGTCTAAAAACGCTATGCTTTCATTCTGCCATTTGATACTGCAGACTAGGGTTCGTCTTGCGAACGTTCGTGATTCAAAGATCCGCCGCAGCGCTGAGTCTGCACGGCATTGTGTGGATGCCTTTCGCGAAAGTGCTTGTCACTTACACTATTGCGCTTATCTATTCTTGTATGCCTTTCCTTGTGCCTCCTCTCTTGCATGTACGCTATAGCATAAGCACCGGTCTATTATCAGATCGACGAAAAGGGGGAAAGAAAAATAAATCGATTCGATGGAGGCCTGTTTAAAATGCAATCAGAACAGATGGGAACGGCGACCGAAAGAGAGCGTCGAGCCGTGATGAATGCGTCAGAAGAAAAACACTGGTATATAACCATCGGACGAAAAGTGTTCGTCAATCCGTCTACCATCATCCCTGACCCTGGTCGATACTGTATATCCATATCCAGTTCGTCCAATATCCTTTGTCGCCATCTATGTACCTTTGGGGTTATTATTCTGTTCTCCGAGTAGTACGCTAGCGCTCTGTGATCTGTATGGACGAACACCTTTCGTCCGACAGTCATATGCCTGTGTTTTTCTTCTAACGCGGCTCGACACTCTCTTTCGGTTGCTGTTTCCATCTGTTCTGTTTGCATTTTAAACAGGCCTCCATCGAATCGATTTATTTTTCTTTCCCCCTTTTCGTCGATCTGATAATAGACCGCTATTCCCACAGCACCATTTTAACGATACCAGTTCTATTGTACCTTTTCGTAGTGTTATCATACGGGAGCCTTGATCCGGAGCTTTTTCTCTCATGCACTGAAATACTAAGCTAATTCCGCACTTGGAGAGTTTGGTGATGAAAATACATTTCCGGTACCGGTAGGTTACATTTTCTAAACTACCCTGAGCATCGATCTGATATACTTAGAACTATATGCTAACCAAGTCTCCGGAGAATCTAGCTGGGCGCTGCGCCAGCTCAAGTGTCAGTACGTATTTAAATATGCGCTGGAGTTTTTGAAGTCTAGAATAATTGCGGGAGCGTGTAACCTAAAACCCCAACAAATTTTTGTCAGCCAAGTCTTCGATTTTTGAGATTGTTGATAAAGGCTGAAAATAACTATGCATTTTTGGGCGGTATTGTGTCAAAGAAGAAATTTAAATACGTAACTGATACATTTGTTTTGCTATAGGGACTATCCCATTGGCAATGCCGTGGCCTCAGCGATTTTACCGATTCGCTGGTCTGGTGAGCTTTTGCAGGGTCAAGGATTGGCCGGGATTATGCTGCCAATGGCACAGGCAGGTCTCGTTACACAGCAGCACTTCCGAATCGCATAGCAGCCTCTTATAATTTTCAATGACTGAAACACAACGTCATCAGGTGTAATGGTGACAAAAGGTCTCCAGGATCGTGACAGGTTATTCTTGTGAGGACGATCATAAAATAGATTAACGTTTGTCATAAATATCTAAAGACGAAATGCCCATTAAAGCACCTGATTGACTGCTAATTTTGATGTACAATGTAGATTTGTATGAGAGTTTTGTCAAACGGGCGGTCTGCAAGTCAGTTACAGTGCAAGCAGCTGATCCAATATCGCATGAAAATATTTCCGCTGGTGAGCAATTCTGGCTACTGTCCACGTAGAATAGGTGAAGGAGGGTTACATGTGAGAAGCAAACAAGATTATGGAGTCGTGCAACTATCAATTTAGTATAAAAGCCTGGTTACTGTCGGGAGACAGATGTGGTCACAATTCGTGCCCTCAAGAATCACCACAGGTCCATTTTCCTGTCTCCGAACTATATCATGCTTGCCTTTATCCATCGTTCAACCAGAGGCCGTATTTCGTCTACCATTCAACAAGTGCCTCGGTTATATAAATCCAGTAAGTTTTACATTTCTGAACATAGGAGCTGACTAAAAATTACGGTAGCGAAAGCTAAAAGGCCCGATATAAAGTGGGAAGATCCCAATACGTTGTCGAGCGATCCCGTCCGGCGAAAAAACTGCGAGGATACAGTTGCGCAGTGTAGTAAAGGTCAGAATGAGCAATACATAAACATCCGGTGCTGCAGCTTAGTTTGCCGGAGCTTGTGCCGCCACTGACCACCGTAGGGGAGCACCTCATGAGAGCAAACACCAGAAAGGAATACACCTAACACCTACATACCATAAGACGGAAAAGCAACGTAAGAAAGATGTCCGGCAGGCGACTAAACACATTAGAACTAATCCCGATGGCACTAGAGTAAGGTGAACACTAGATGGCAAGAAAAAGGATCAATAGATAATGCTGACTTGCAATAGGCATGAACAACTTATCAAGCTAGAACAAACTCCTGGCAAGAGGAATGATTGACCTCTTTGTGACTCTTCGCTTCTTATATATAGCTGCTTCATTGATGGCCATTGTGTTATAGCGCTGTTTGTTACTTTTGATTGAGTTGCAGGGATGGGATTAGCTACTTGTTTTTCGGTTTCAGTCGTTCTGGAGATAAGTTAGCAAGGGCTCATTGGCATTTTATTGAAATCAGGTTCTATGTTAAGCATCAATATCCTAGATTGCGCTTTCTTTTTCTTTGGTGTGCGGGGTATGCTGCTGCCGGCATTGGCAAGTCGTATTCTGAAACGGGTTTGTCGGCCATTGCTGCATATCTTGATGGCATTGTGTAACCACTGGAATGCAGATCGTCGGATATGGGCGCACTGGAGCTGGGGCTGGCCATGCGTGAATATATAGCTGGTGAAAACCTGTATTGCAATATCCCGCCACCGATCATCACTATGGGAAAAAAGAAGAAAGGAAGACAATCATCGCAAACTTCTTTAACTGGTGGCACTGCCAGTGTACAGACGACATCGACTGGCGACATTCCTGGCCCCAGCGAGTCACCACCCAGCCGGCCGAACCAAGTCAGCACCGAAAAAGGAAAGCAGCCGACTATCCGAACCCCAGCACCCGGAAAAACAACCGCTCCCATCGACGAAAAGCTATACAGTCGATTCTTTGGCAGCGTCCTTCTCCTTCACGCATTAGATCCAGTCCGGGGCGCTCGGAAAGGACGACCGAAATTCCCGGACCCTGACGATCTCGATTCCAATGAGCTTCTACGCAGTTTTCTGGACTCAGTGTCTTATGCGTGCGATCGGAAACACGGTGGAGACACGGTGACAGCTGCAGCGCTTCAGGATGATCCGGAAGGGCCAGTGCTCCTACTGGCATCAAATTCGCGGATTCAGGAAACTACACTGGTGACAGTTGGAGAGATACTGAAGGACTTGGCAAGGTTCAAATTCGGCAAGAAATCAAGAGTGAAGGAAAGAGAACTAGAAAATGGTATTGTACACAAGCTGAGATTGTTGGCGACCGACCGGTTGAGGGAATATCGGAAACGGGCACGAAGGCTGCTAGAGGACGCTGAACACACCTTGCGAGGACTCGGTAGGTAAGCGGGTTTGTTTTGCGCTTCCGTGTTGCTGAATTGCTACCAACAGATAAAATCTCTACCGAATACCTTAGATGCCTCTCTATGGTTCTCCTCGACGACGATTTGGAGAATGTCATCTTCTCATGTTATGAAGCAGTTAGGCGTTCCGATCTAGTTCACCTCCGAAACGATGTCGAAGATCACGGGAGAAGTTCAAACATTGTTTCCGACATCCGCCACTACATCGGCAGACTAGGTTACCATGTTTCGGTTGCAAAGATTTTCATCCGGACAGCAAGAGACCCTTCCAATGCCCGACTATTCGCAGAACTCCGGATCCAAGCCATTCCGCCATCTCCATCCGAGTCCGGGCCCCTCGTCCCAGAAACTTGCACTCTCGACCGCATCATCTCTCGTGTCTGCCAGAGCTCCAATGTACAACACTATACCGACCTACTGAAATCCCGCAACTCCAATTTTTACCTTAACCTACCCGGGCGTATCCGAGACGACTGTTCTATCAAAACTCGTACACATGCAGAACTTCTAGTTATTGACTATATTCGCACTCGCGACCTCAATTTTTACAACCCCAATATGCGGTATGTTGGATGCTCTAAAGCGGCCTGCTATCTCTGCTGGAGATACGTCGCAGCCATGAGGGGAGAGAAGTTTCAGCTTCGTGGAAGTCATGAGAAAATGTACATTGCCTGGAGACCACCTGATATTCCATACGGTTGCGAAAACCTGGAGGAGAGATGTTTGGAACGACGAAATATCTTAAATGAAATGAAGGAGAATATGAGCAGAGAAATCATGGCTGTTTTGGAACGAGGGGCGAAGAAGCAGCCAAAGCGTCCAGATTCAACTACCGGTGTGAGTACTATAACGTCTTTTGCTGGATAAGGAGAAGGTGGGTTCTGTCAATTTATGTACCTCACATTTATTATCTTAATCAGGTAGAGGTTTCAGGACTTTGCGGAACGATTGATACAGTCTCATCGAATAAGAGGATCCAGTGGAAATTAGACATGTTGGAGATATTGCGGATATGAGATCAACTTGACACCATAGCACGCTGCGGGAGGCAACAGTGTAGCAAGTGGAGAAATACGAATTTAAGAGATATTGTTTTGAGGATGCATTCAAAGGCATGCACAATCCGCCGAAAACGTGATATGTTGTTGTTGTTTATTCATACTGTATTAAAACGTGATATGTTGCAACAAGATGCATAATCCAAACCGTAGCAATATTGCCAAACTTGTGACATAAATATCTAGACACTTACTGTTACTGAGACGCCGTAGTAAATGGCACCGGGGTTCAAGGTTTTCTATAGTCTGTTCCGCCCGGGAAACTCTTCACCCCATACCGGACTATATTTTCTAGGCAAGGAATAACCAAGCAATACAGACCAGTGCAAATACCGACTCCAGCTACCTGCGCGGCCTTGTTGCATTGCGCAGCCGCTGCAGCCGGCAAGCATACAGCAACTAAGGTTGAATTGAAGGGAGAGTACATGACGTTTCCTGGTCCGGCGATGCAATCTCGGCAAATAATACCCTGGTAATAATGGAAAACTTCGCCCGGGCTCGCCGGTCACCTATATCGGGTCCTGGCTATTGAAGATCGGCCCGAGATGGACTAGGGTAATAACTATATTTATGCAACCCCGGGGCCGGTAAGATGGCAGGGCTTCTGGACTCTGCTGTCGTTTCACTATTCCAGAAGCAGCCACTTTCTCCCGTGCAGGGCGGCGACGGCAATGAATTAATTTGCATTAGGTATAGTCAGAAATCTATTATTCAGGTGATTTTGACGCGATTACTATAAGAAAATTAATAATTGGTTGTGGTTGTGGAGATGCTTTGAAAACTTCAAAAAATTCGTTGTATGGGAAACTCAGTTGAGCTGCATTCCAGTACTAAAAGGAGTATAGTGTCGCATGAAAGTGGGATAGTATCTTCGCTGCTTGAACGCATCGCGTATCGCCGTGCAGGGCAGGGTTGGCTGACACATGGCGAGAACACTTAGGCCAATATCGTGGAGCTCGTACTCGACGGTTTTTCAAGTTTCTGGATAGCCTATCATAAGCAACAGTTCGGTGACTACACATCAGAGTTAGACGACGATGAACCGAGATATAATCTTATCAGTCACCAAATCATTGACAGAGATATCTAGAGACTTGACAATCTGACGATTAGGTATTCAGAGGCGTGGCAATTACGAATTCTCAAGGATTTATTAATTACCGGACCAGAAAGGGTATACATAGCCGTACTAGAGTGCACACTCGCCATTCTGTCTTCCCAAACACTAGTTTTAGCCTATGAGTTGCGGTAGAAACTGTTCTGGATGGCCGATATGCGCTGATTTCTCTCCAACACACTCTAAGAGAGTCGTAAATGTGCTTTCCGCTGTGTTCTCAGCTGTCCTGTCCATCCGAGGGACGGACGGATAGGATGGCCGGGACAACATGTTACCGTTCCCGGTAGTCTCCGGTAGTCTCCGGTGGTTCCCGGCCGTCATCGAGAAAAGAAGGGACGGACGGCCTGGTGTCATCCCGTCCATAGAGAAATTTCGGACGGGACGGTTGAGAACAATGGCTTTCAGTACTTTTATATATACAAACTCCAGACCACTAAGGCACCGTTGAATGATAGTAAAGGCACAAAAAGAGGTGAAAATTCGGTTCTTTGTATCTGAATTTGTAAAAGCAACGGATCGGCGAAGATATCGATGCATATATATCGGTTCGTGTCTTTTAGGCTATTGTGTAGTTAATCTCTGATCGTTATGCTGTCACATGTACTCAGTACGTATTGGGGTTTGGGGTAACTACGACATGTGCAATTTCGAAGTACCTTTTACTGTAACAACCACCAAAAGATACTTGATTGGTAGCGCCTTCTTTCCCACTCTAACGACGTATACGGAATACATACTGTTGTGAAAAAAGGGAGACTTTTTTGGTCGTTAAGCGCCTTGTCAGAAAATGAAATCAATTCTACTAACTGTTCAGGTACGTCAGCATATGGCTCCGGGACGGCCGGTAGATATCGACCGGACGTTTTGAAAATTAATCCCATCTTGAAACTGTCCTTGAACATTAAGCAAACGTCCAATCAAGTCATACTTTTTCATAACAGTACATATATACAGAGTGTACAGTATCTACACTACCACAAGCTGAGCTTTGCTGTTTTCCAACTTAACTTCGTCGCTAGCACTCGTCATGCCAATTTTTGGCAAAACATTTCAACGTAATTGTTTAAAAATTACAGAAGCCAAGTCGGTAGAATTTGTTGCATCGGAGTGCGGCTGATGAAACGGATCATAATGCTCGTGAAGGTGCATCACCAAGTCGCAAACTTATAGCCGACTACATTAACTAGATGACCGCACAAAACCAAAGTAAAACTGTTGACTAAGGGATTTAGCCCGAAGGCTACCAGAACTAAGGCGGGCACTAACTTTAGCGGACTTGGTACGGAGCCTATCTCCCCGCTAGCCTCGGGCTTGGTGCGGTGCCTATCTCCCCGCGAGCCTCGGGCTTGGTGCGGTGCCCACTCCCCGTGAGCCTCGGGCCTGAGTGGTGCATTTCTCGTGATGCTTCGCTCTTAGTGATTTGTTCTTAGTGCTTGAGATGATCTGTTTCTTTATTTATGTCTATCTTCTCCTCTTTTTTTTGTTTTGTTTTAATCATACTATATTCACTCTAATTAGAGTATGACAGCCCCTTAATCCTCTCCGCCTCCGGGCAGGCCGGCTAGATGGCGGAGCTCCACTCCTGCTACCCGTCGTCCCCTTTTGACAAAAGAAAGCATACATCTAAGAAAGCGATCGATAAGATACAAAGGAAATGAGATGAAATGAAAGACCCCAGAAGGGGAGACCACCGGCTCTTACTCCTCCACCCGCTTGGGCGGGAACTTCCCGACATCCGTGGCCGCCAGGAAGTCCATCACCGCTTTATCCCACTTTTCCATGGAGAGCAGCTCAGAGACTTGCACGTGTCGGCATCTGCCCGCTCTCCATCCCGTTGCTTTCCCCACCTCTTTCCAGAGCGCTTTTTGCTGGTGCTTCCATCGGCTGCAGTGGCGGAAGATGTGTTCCCGCGTCTGGGTCTGGGCCGCCGCCCTGCCTCCGCCGCCGCACCACCAACATTTGTCGTCGTCTCGGTGTCCGAACCGTTTCAAGTACGTGCCTACTGGCGCGTGCCCGGACTTCAGTCGGTAGAATCTAACTGCCAGTGACTTCACACTATTCATTGGGATGGGTCTCTTGCTCCCAGCTTTGCCTTTCAGCCTGTAGCCGTGATGTTTGCCGCATTTGTCGGCCTCCCACTTAGCCTTCGCCGCCGTCTTTGCTTCTGAGATTCGTCTGGTCCTATTCGCGGCCGAGGTGTATATGCGTTCTCGTACTGTGCCTGCTTTGCGGCCTTCTCGCGCTAGATTCGCTTGGCGATCTGCTTCCTCATTTCCGGGGATACCAGTGTGCCCCGGGACCCACTGAATCTCTATTTCAATACCGTATCTTCTCCTCTCTCTGTACGATAGACAATTGAGCTTCTTCATTCTTTCTCTTTTGCTCTCATAAAAACAACACGCAAGACACCGAAACAATATCCACACGTAATATCATCATCATCTTCCTCAACCACCCATCAGAGGTCGGCAACAACTGAAGATGCTTTCAACAAATATCAAACCCGCGACAAGAGTCTTCGCGAAACAGAAACAGCGCATTAAGTCGACAACAACGATAGCATTTGGAAAACGGACGGCGGCAATCGAGTTTGGATGTCAAATTGACCCCAGAGCGAGCTTTCCAGCACCTTCTGGACCGCCGGAGGAGGGTGCGCACAAGAATCCACACAGTTGAGTGGGTTCATGCGAAGTCATGGCAAAGAACGTGATCGACCCGACGCATCAGCCAACAAGCAAGAGACGACAAGGACTACCCTGGACGAGGTGTGACTCATAGAAGTGATGACCACAGTCAGAGTGGGCGAGAGGAGAGGCCTGGAGACGGGAGAAGCGGCGAATGGGCGGAGTGATGTGCCTATGGATATGGCGATGTAGCTGGCAACGGCGGTGACATCCATCGCCGTGGAGACTGCAGGCGAAGCCACACTTGAGCCAGAAGAGAGAAACGAGAACAGAAAGCGGAGAAGGAGTGAGGTACCGGTGAACGCCTGGGCCCTCTGGGACTGGAGGAGCCGCATGCAGCGAGCGGATCAGCAGCAAGCCCGCGAACTAGCACAGCTACACCGAACTATGGCAAAGATGGCAAACATGCTGGAAAGGCAGACGGCACTGCCGGAGACTCAGTGGCAAGCGATGAAAACATGGGTGGCGGAAAAAGAGGAGAAGCGGGATGCGTACCACCAGGAGGACATACTGTGTGCCGAGGGCATCACGGACATGGTCGCGAGAGTGGCGGCTGCGACAGAACGGGGCAAGAGAGAGGAGAGGATAGTGGACACCGAGGGTGTCAGCCTGGAGGCCGCGACCCACACAGACCTGATGCAGACAGGTGAACCGAAGAAGCCGGAGGTGCGCCAACAGCTGCAGCCTGGAAGGCAGCTCAAATCAGTGCCAACACTGAAACCAAACCCAAACCCAAACCCAAACCCAAACCAGTACCAAAAACAACACCAACACCGACGCCAAGCGCCACGTCGACGCCGAAAGGGGCAACAACATCGGCACCGACACCTACGAGACAATGGGAGATGGTTCCACCCCGAAACCAGAAGAAACTGACCAGCCCAGCCCCAGCCCCGACAACAGGCTCGAGCATGGCTGATAGACGCATAATCCCGAGGAGAGATGACAGTGTGCCACTTCCCAATAACATGGACCAAGAAATTGCGTCAGCAATCAACAGAGCATTGTTCCACCAGCAGGCCCCGGCCCACATCAGGATTATGAATGTAAGGAGGAATGCGAAGGGAGTGAACATGGCAATCATGCTCCAGAATGCGACAGGGAGATGGCTCTGCGGAACCGCGACATCATCATCACAGCAGCGAGGACTGTCGACAAAGGAGTCGTGGATGTCAAACAGTATGAGACCTGGGAAAGGCTAAAGCTCCATTCAGTACCTCTTGTGTGGTTCATGGGAACAGGCACAGAAGGCCTGCACAAGATGCGACAGGAATTTGAGGTGGAGAACGAAGGCATAATGATACCTACCCAAGTACAGTAGCTGGCGAAGCCCCGCACCATCAGGGAGAGGAAGCAGAATGGAGAAATCGCAGGGTCATCGGTTGTCTTTGTCATACAGGGGAGCAAGCCGGCAAAGTGCTTGGTTAGGAAGGGCATCAAGGCGGCGGGAGTGTGGTACCTAGCCAAATCTTACACGAATGCGGGCCCTGACAGTGGATGTGAGCTCTGCTGTGCATGGGGTCACATCGAGAACAAATGCCACCGCAAACCCTCATGTGGCTACTGGTGAGGTCATCAACAGGCAAACGACCACAAGTGCAACGCGGTGGGATGCACGGCGAAGCAGCGATTACTCTGCGGTCATACGCTGGAGAAGTGCCCCAACTGCAGAGGAAATCACATTGCATTTAGCAACAGATGCGCGAAGATGACCGAAACCACCAGGGTAGCGCGGCACAGTAGGAAGCTCGAGCCAGCTGGACGAGCAACCACGAACGCAGCAACCGATGTGGCATCGGGGACGAACAGAGTGATGCTTGGTGCTAGGCCGAGGGAGCCCACAGCAGAAGGGTGGGGAAGCAAAGAGGAGATGACAGATGGGGAGGAAAAGGAGGCAACGGGGGAGAGAAAAGATGTCACGATGACTGAGACTGCGAACCCGACCACTACTTAAATAGGATCTGACACTGACATGGGAGCACTGGCTTCGAATGATAAAAGCGATCCAGCACAACTGCGCTAGGTCGGAGGAGTGCACCATCGCGGTGCTGGAGATGGGAGTCGAACGTATGGCGGACGAAGTGTGCTTGATGGAGCCACCGAGAAACAGTGGAGGGTTCAGGATTAGCTGTTCGGCATATGAAATAGGACAAAGAAAATGAGTGTGGACGACCATACGAAAAGGGAGTGGCCTGGTGGTTGATGAGGGGACAGATTTAAGCAGGGAAGCAAACGACGATGTTATTGTCACCGACGTCAGGACGAGAGATGAGAAGATACCGAGGATTGTCAATGTTTACGATCAAAGAGACATGCAGTTGGGAGAGAGAACGGCACAAACGGTGAACTGGCAGAGAGTCAGTCGGCAGGGCGGAACTCACCTCGCGGGAGACTGTAATGCCGACAGCAGTCGGTGGGACCCCAGGTGCCGCGCCCAGCGGGATGCCGCCTCCTGGGAAGTGGTGATTGACGGGAATGGATTTGGAAATTGGGAATGATGGCCGATCCACACACTATTGAACAAGGGAGGACCACTCAGGCGAGTTGGTCATCGATTTGACATTGGCAAACTGACCGATAATGAGATGGATCATACTGCCGGATGACCACGCCAATGGATCCGACCACATGGTCATACATTGGGAGGTAGAAGTGGACAGGCACGAGGAGGCGGATCACGAAAGGGTAGCAGGGTGGAACTTAGGGGCAATGATGGAGCAGAACTTGGAGGCAGCGGAGAAGTTGTGGATGGAACTAGCAAAGGAGAGAGCTCACCTGAGTGCAGAGTGCACAGAAGACAAAGTGGAACAGGAGGCCGCATGGTGTCAAGAAGCAATGAGCAGCTTGCTCAACACCACATTAAAGAAGCTCAGGATCTGCGCCAAATCAAAGAGGTGGTGGAACGCCGACATCAGAGAAAGGAGAAAAGCGATTGGAAGCGAGAAAAGATGAAGGCGGAATTCAGAGTAGGCCGCCAGGGCAAAGTCAGAGTTCCAGAAGTTGAATCGGCAGTCCAAGAGCCAAATGTGGAGGGATTAGTTGAAGACCCTCCGGGGAGCCGAGGTGTTGAGAGCAGAACATTACACCAACCCCCGACCGGGCAGGACTGTGGAGGCCTTGACGGACGGAGAAGGCAAGCAAGCAAACACAGCCATGGAGAAAGAGGAGATGCTGATACTCGAATCTTCCCCCCCCAACGACAACTGCCAGCACTACGAGGAACCCCCAGCAGAAAGCCCACTTACGCATGTCACCAAGCAAGCAGTTAAGCGAGCCATATATTCTCAATCAGTCCAGGAGACACCAGGCCCACAGAAGCTGACTTTTGGCGCCATGCGACTACTCTGGAAATGGGATAAAGAGAGGATCATGAGGCTGACTAAAGGGGCCATTCGCACAGGAAGACAGCCAGCAGTATCGAAGCGTGCCAGCTGTGTGGTGATTCGCAAGCCGGGCAAAGAGGACTATACTGAGTTGAAGGCCTACTGCTCAATATCCCTCCTTAGCTGCAGGGGAAAAGTGGTCGAAAAAGTAGTCACGGAGCTGCTGTCAGAAGAGGCCGAAAGAAGAGGGCTACTGAGCGATGGACAATTCGGAAGCAGGAAAGGACGGTCAACCATCGATGCAGCAGCCATCATGGTGAACAGAGCTCATCCGGCCTGGACAAACGGTGACATAACAGGCCTGCTTCCCAGGGACATTAAGGCAGCCTTTCCAAACGTTGCAAAACATAGGCTAGTCAACTTAATGAAAGTCAGGCAAATGGATGGAGACCTTGTACGATGGACACAGAGCTTTCTCTGAGAAACAATTGTGGAGATGATAATCGAACGCAATGCCATGGAAAGACACCCAGTAGAAGCTGGGCTCACCTGTGTCACCAATCCTCTTTGCCATCTACACCTGAGAACTGATCAAATGCGTTCAAGAGTACATATCAGAAGTAGAAAGGCTATCCTTCATGGACAACCTCCGCTGGCTGGCGACAGGACACAATGTCAAACAAGTTGTCACGATACTGGAGAGATGCGAAACGAAGAGCACCCAGTGGGCAAGCAGACGAGGGCTACAGTTCGACACCGCAAAAACGGAGGGGGCACTGTTCACACGGAGCTGAGGCCACAAGAAACACCTCCGGGCAAAACTGACAGGAAAGATAAATGTTGGAGAAGGATTCATACAGTTCAACAGACAGACGACATGCAAGCTCAGCATCTGGATGGACGCGCACCTGACACGGAAGGAGCACCACAAACAATGCATGAAGAAAGCCAGGGCACCAGAAGCTAGACTCTGAACCCTCACGAAGGTGTATGGGGTAGTAATAGAGAGCGTATGCACCTTCCAGGTGGCATGTGTCCAGGCTGTCGCACTGTATGGGAGCGAACTGTGGTGGATCCCAGCAAAGCAGGCAGGCGAGACAACCTCCAACTTCTTCTCAATCGACAAGCCAGATTGATCCTGGGCGCACTACCCTTGATGGCACAGGGAGGATAAATCAGAGACTCAGGGCTTACACCCGCGCCAGTAATCTTAGAATGCAGACAACAGTGTTTTGCAGCGAAGCTAGTAAACGGGTGCACCAATATCATAAGGAAGCTACACCAAGACACCTCTTCAAGGACGCCGGTATGCAGAGCAGTGGAGAACGAGCAGGAGCATGGCCGGACAACAGCAGGCCTTTGACGCCGAACTGTATTCGATCGGAGTCGGGCATGACGTGGCGATCGAGAAGAGAGACACATTGCAGAGGCATGGAGTGGAGACTGTGGCAGTCTTCAGCGACTGACTGGCCACAATTTGACGAACGGCACACCTGGAGCCCGGCCCATGGCAGCGACTGGTGAGAATGATCAACAGAAGGGCGCGGAGTCTCCTCGGCCACGGCATCGCAACCGAGATCCACTGGGTCCCGGGAGACTCCGGCATCACAGGAAATGAAAAAGCAGACCGTTAGGTGAACCTAACACCAGACGCAAGCTGAAGCACAGTGATAGAGTGGCCATACACCTCGGCCTCGAATAGTGGTAGATGAATGTCCCAGGCAAGATCAGCAGCCACGGTGAAGTGGGAGACTGACAAGTGCAGGAAGCACTTCACCTACAGAATCAAGTGCAAGGCGGGGACCACGAGACCTATCCCGATGACAAGCGTAAAGTCGGTGGCCGCGAGGTTCTACCAACTAAAGTCCGGGAATGCACCCACATCAGTCTACCTAAAACGGTTTGGCCACCGCAATGGCTACAAATGCAGGAGGTGTGGAGGGACAGCAACCCAGCCCTAGACGCGGGAGCACCTCTTTCGCCACTGCAGCCAGTGGAGAGACCAGCAGAAAGCACTATGGAAGGCTGTGGGAAAGGTGACAGGCTGGAAAGCGGGCAGATGCCGACACGTGCATGTCTGTGAGCTGTTTTCCATAGAAGAGTGCCGCCAAGCGGTGATGGACTTTCGGGCGGCCACTGAAGTCAGGAAGTTTCCGCCCAAGTGAAGTGGCGGTATGGAGAGGGCTCAGGGCTCGGGAGCGGCATTGGCGGTAATGGGGTTATATCTTTCTTTCTGTCTTTCTCTAATTTTATCTCTCTCTCCTATCTTTCATTTGTCAACGGGGACGAAGGGTAGCGGGGGGGGAGCTCCGCCATCTAGCCGGCTCGCCCGGAGGCGGAGGGGGTTATTAAGGTCCTGTCATACTCTAATTAGAGTTAATACAGTATGATTAAACAACAACAACGATGCTTTCAACTATTGTAGTAAAAAGGTCCTTCCGCAGATCGGTTTCTTCAATCTGAATCGGCGCCGGCTGCCCATTGATGAGGTTCCAAATGTTGTCATTGACGAGGAGACAAATGCGTTGATCGGGCAATCCATAAACTCTCAAGGTCATTTCTCACATTCCGTCGGGTTTCGTCGATAACTGTTGCCTTGATGTTGCCCAGATCCTCTCGGTTGTAATATTGTCATCCGAATCATACCCCATATCGTTCCCAATATTGCGGATATATGCAGTAGCCTGTAGATGAACCAGAAATAAGGCGTGGGCAGCGTGCGGTAAGTACAAAAGCTCAAAAATTAAAAACGACATGTCGACAACACCGATAAATCAAACAACCACCCAATAAAGAGTCCAGGCGAGTATTCCATGGGGTGGAAATAGACTGAGGCTACTTTCTAATGAATAAATTATAGCTATTAGCCCAGATTTGAGGAGGTCAAAAAGGTAAGGATCCTTAATGTGACACCCTCCAACTCTCTTACATCAAGAGTGCCTTTGGAAATGTTTTCATGTGGAGTTGTGAATTTTACAACTTTGGTACACCACTGCTCTCATACCCCGACTTTCACTTTTTCGCTATTGTTGTGAAGCGAGTTGTAAGTAAGGCAAAGTTTGGTGTATGACAGCAACTTATCACATTTTCCGCACGATGTGTGCTCTACTGCTAGAAATTAACAAAATCAATCATGCCAATAGTGAGCTGTTTAAAAGCATTATGTTGAGAGACATGTGCATTTGAAATCAAGTTCGCCACTACAGTGATATGTATGGCAACAAATTGTTTTTTAGATATTACCCTTTAACAACCTCAACTATTGCGTTACGGGGCTCGCTTCAAAAATAAATTTTTCATGTGGTGCGTGGTTTGTCACTTTGATTTTTGAGCTTTTGTACCTATCGCACGCCGCCAGCGTGTGGGATCCCCGGAGCAGTATATTAGTTACTCCTTCAGCGTTTTAGCATCCAAATGTATCGTCAGTGGATGTGATAGGGGCCAAACTTCGGTAAATCGGATGCCATTTAAGACAAGCAGCTGATCGAATCTATACAATCTCTGGCCCCAGAAGTACTGCCAACCGGAGATCCCTTGCGTGCTGGTACCGGGGATGTCGTACTAGACAAAGAGGGATTACGATGGGGTCGGAATGCCATGCAGGTTCCAGGGTCGTCTCGGAGCAATGTTTGCACCGGTCCGGACGGTTCTGGTCTGCATTAGGGCTCAGTACGGTCCAGTCCAGCGGAGAAGACAGACTGCACTGGACTGGATTGTGTGAACTGCAGACTGGACTGAACCAGTTCAGTCCAGTCCATTCCGATTGAATTCCTGTTATACTACATCAAGGTCCATATCTCCTTCATTGTCTTCAATCATTCCATCTTCCTGGCTTGCAGCACCAGTTACAATTACATCAGGAAGGCCGACAGCTAATTTATCCCATGATTTCATACACTCCACCACTTCTAAGCCATCCATATGCAGTCTGTTTCGCCGGTCAGTGAGCATGAGTTTAGCCTGGGAAAACAGTCTTTGAACACCGGCTGTCATGGCAGGGATTGAAAGGATATCAAGTGCCATTGTTGAGAGCGTAGGATAGATTGGACGCTGTGAACTCCAGAAACTAAAGGGATCCACAATTGCAGGATCGGTAGGTGATGACAGATACCGATCATACTCATCTGCTGCACTTGAGTTAGTTCTGATTGTGTCTGATTGCGATAACACTAGGGCAATATATTAAGATGGGAATAGGTACTAACCTATCAATTCTCTCTGACGTTGAGGACGTCAAGTAGCAAAAGGGGTTGTTGGAACAGATGGGATTTCAGATTGGTGGTAACCCTTAGTTTCAGACGAAGTAGATTTATATTCCGTCAGCCACAGGCCTTGCATTCGACATTTTGCATCCTGAAGCTCATTTTCAATCTATTTCATCTTTGTGACTGTGACCTCAAAATACTCCCATTTGTATGCTGGATACAGTACAACCGCAGCCACACACACTGTCAGTAATATGTAAATATCACGGTATTTGTCCAACAAAGTAATTCCTTCCACTGCAGCACGGCGGATATGTTAATGAGGATTTGTCTGGTATTTCTGGTGAACTGAAGTAAAAGTTGCCCGAAGGAAATCGAGCTCCACAAGAATGTTATGCAGTTCAGAAAAATTGTGTTCCATACGCAGTGTAGCAGATTGAAATGGTTCCAGGATTGAAATTGCATCCGGTAGTTGATCCCACTCAGTGGGATGTAGACGATCTTGATCCAGCTCAGAATGTCGGGCACAGAATAAATAAACTGCTTCTTGATTGCGCATCATACTTTGAATCATACTATAACCAGCGTTCCATCGTGTGGCATTATTTCGGTGAAGAACAGTGATACCCCCTAACTTCTTCAGTTCTTGTCGGCGCTGTGGAGATGCCAGTGCATAAACAGTGATATTGACAGCTTTTCCTCATGGTCCCATTCTTCGCCAGTGTGCCATGGTATCTTGAGTAACCACAACTGTATCATGAAGTAAAGAACGGTCTACATCCCCAAACCAAAAGGCCTTTACAACAAGGTTGATAACATGTCCAATACAGCGAAGACGCCGCTGTGAAGCATCATAAAGGCCAGACTGATTGCTGAATACCTGATCATCACTAAGTGCCCGCTCAAGTGTATCATTGTTGGTGGCATTATCTCCAACAACATAACCAACCTTTTCCTCAACGTCAGTTCCATAGGATTTCAGAACCTCAGTGATAACCTCTACCATATTGGCTCCAGTATGGGAGCCTTCCAACAACCGGAGACCCAATACAGGATTCATTCGTACACCAGACTGAGAGGTAAAGTGTGCAATGATGCCCAAGATCGCCATAGTGTGATGTGGACTTGTCCATCCATCACAAGAAATATGGATTTGTGACATTGACTCACGCAGAAGTTCTGCCAGCTTGAGTTTCTGCAGTTTGAATCGGACCAGAATTTGCTTTCGAATAGTATTTGGTGAGCGGGGCACGTCACATCTATTGTGGAGTTAATGTAGGAATGCTTGAAATCGTTCATCTGATGTTATTCTGAATGGGAGATTCGCATGTATAATCTATTGCAATACCAAATCATCTGCAACTTGTTGATTGAAGTGGGGGTGTTGGATTCGATTTGATGCCTGCATGAGATTCGAGAGTATTGATAATGATGCAGCTCCTCCATGATCAAGTTAAGTATTAAGCTTGTGTGAATGAAGCCTTTTGAGATGGCGAGCAGCCTTGCCTGTTCCTCCACTAAGTTTGTATGATGTTTTACCTGTGTTTCATGATCAGTATTAAGTCTCACAAAGCAATGAGTGAAGTAAAAACATACAATATGCGCAACGCCAGATCTTAGACCCGCCAGAACCTGACACACTACCATGTGAATGAATTGCAGATGTTAACCGTGGGGATTTTGTGGGTTGTAAGGATCCAGTGGGATGCTGAGATATTGAGGACTGTTGTTAAGATGACACCGAATCAGAGGCTGCTGTTGATGGAGAGAATGAGGATCCTTTTAGAGGAGATGCTGGAGGGCCAGCTGAAGAAGATATTGAGGTTGTACGCAATGCAGATAAAGAGGCTGCTGGGGAAGAAAATATGGTGGGTCCTGGCGAAGAAGATGTAAAAGTACCAGGTAAGGATAGATTGGAACTGTGATTTACAGCTTGTTGGAATGAAGTATATTCAGACGAAGATGAAAGTGAAGGTGAAGAAAGAGGTGAAGAAAATGGAGTTTGTTCGATTTCCTGTTGCTCAGGCTGTGAAGACATGATGGTGCAATGGAGTATTGATCAGTACAAATCTTGATCTTGAGTATCCGAGAACTTGCCACCTGACATTGATTAATTTTGGGATGGGCATGGATGGGGAATAAGTTCAACTAAGCATCAATTATTCATTTCGTATCCTGAAACACATCCTTACATCTCATACTCCTCTTCATCATACAAAGCTCATACACTCGAACATCATACAAAGCCCATACTGATACTCCATGTATATATGCAACGCACATCTGTAACTGGTTTCTGAGCTGTATGAAGCAGTGTGGACCAGTCCAGACGAAGCCTAGACTGGCCTGCAGAATTTTTGCACTGGTACGATCCCAGTCCAAAAATATGCCACACTAGACTGGACCGGACCTGGACGGTTCCGGTCCAGACTGGTGCACCCCCGGACGAGTGCAAACATTGTCTCGGAGGTACCTGCAGCTGCGACACCTGGCACGTTATTGCGGGGAGCTGATTATGGACGACTTCGCGCTTCCGGCCTCGCCACACGCTGCGATGTTGCGGCCGCCCTCGCGGTAGCACAGGCAGAGGCGGGCGGCGGAAATATTTTCAGATGAGTTTGTATCAATGGGCAAGCAAGCCTTGTCTATATCGCTGTCGCAAAACCTAGCCTTATTCATAGCTCTGGGCTAATTTTCATTGGTCACAACAGTATATCTCACTTCGTCACATGTAGTGGGACGCACCATGCTATGATGCCAGAGAGAATACATAGATTGTTTTTGAGACAGATTATGTAGATAATAACCGCCGGTAATCCTGACTGCGTCTTGTGTTGGTCAAACTTGACAAAAACCCAATCTCGGTATTGACTTGATATTGATAGTACGGATTTGAGTCTGTCAGAGATTTGGCCCTCGGCTGTCTCTTCAACAACAAGAATAAAATACGGGTATCGACGCATGCAGGTCATTTGTCTAGTGGAATGTCACTCAGAATAGGATCGGACAATTGCCATTCTGTGTTGTGATTCAACGGTACCAATCACCGGTAACAGATCGTAGGAATGATATCTCTGGGCTACAGTAGGATTCATATGCAGTGTTCTCAACGCGGTAGTCGTAGGAATGCGCACATTTATCATTGCACGCCTCAAACAATCCTACGGCTAATCCCAATCTAGTCATACTACTTCGAAATGTTGGAATTTCTGTCTTCTTTTCCCAGTACTATAAGGAGACAGACCTCACGCCTTTCCGTTCCTCCGCACAACCATCACTTTTTGTTGCATTCCACCAGCTATATTAGCGTTCGAGAAGTAAACAATTTTAATTTAACGATATTCACGCACGAGCGTGTCACCAAGATCGTCTCTAAAGCAACCAGAGCTGTTCGGACTCGGAATAATTCCATGTTAAGATTTTACCACCTGCACCTACTATGACAGATTGCGACGTATTAACAGAATCTTTAGGGATCCATGTGAGGATTGTACCACCTGTTCCTGCTATCGCTGCGGATTGCGACGTAACAACATAGTCATTGGAGAAGAATTGCAGAATGCTGCAGCTAAGCTTGATATCAACAGAAACCCAAGTTGGTCAAGACAACGGGTTTGTATTCACCATGCCAAGCGCTCCCCTTGGTTTAGTGTTGAGGGCTGATATATACCCAGGAGAGGGTACATGGAAAGTGCGAGAGGCAAGATCAGCGCGAGCAAGAGCGGCGCGAACTGACACTGCGGCGGCGGAAACGCTTACGAGAGGTGTGGACTTGACCCTCGACTACGAGGTCATATTAAGTGCGATAACTGAGCACACCTTAGAATCGCTTCATGCAGGAGTTGAGAAACGCTCAGGCGGAGATCCCTTGGAGTATGGCGCCTACTGCTAGTTTCTACTCTAGCTGACAGTGTTAGGTGACTTCGGCTCCTGCAGTGACCAAAAAGGGGAGACAGAAATGGATGTATGTTGCATATCTCTCCTTCGTATAGACCAATAGTACAGTTAATAACGGCTCTTAGTTATATTTACATGCATTTCAAACCAAGTTTATAAACGAGGATGCGATGTCCTTGCCGGTCTATTCTCACGAAGATTCGATATTGATACGGTTTTTCGGGCAGCTACTACGGATTTCATCGGGTAACAGCAAGCATACAACTGCGTACGAGCTGTGCGAGATTATCTACCGAGCATTGAAGGTAGCCCAGTTTCGAGACGGATCAGCCCACCAGAAGGTAGTCCGCCAGTTCTGGGTGCCATTTTCTTCGCAACTGCTCGAATTTCCACAGTCATATCGTCCGACCTTTGAAAAGGGGGATAAATTCCGAATTCTTGTGGAACGTTACGTCACTCATTCCCTGTGGTATGCGTATTGGAACTACAACGAAAATGTCAAGCCTTTTAGTGATTGGAAGGGTATCAGACATATGTTTTTGCAAGAGGCAACTGGAATCCTCAAGGAGCGCTCCAAAGAGAAACTGGAAATTATGAAATCCATCCGCGACCGCTTTCTCGTCCAATGCCATGCCATCAAGGCCAATGATAGTGGTGCGTGGTTTGTGTTAACCATTCTACATTCACATTCACTCTAACTAAAGTATGGCAGTACCGTATAGCATATCTCTCGCTTGTATTACTAGCGACGAAACATGGAAGATTGCACTCCAAGCATTTCAGGACATTCGGCATGGTTATACTGTAGATTCCGGGAAGAATACAGCTATCCTAGCACTTGCAGCTTCCATCCACTATACGCAGCCCGATTGCTCAATGAGCGAGTTTTACAAAGCTTTGGGGGCGTGAGTTGAGCAAGGTGGTGAGGAAATACGGCGGTTTGTAGACCTGTGTTGGCCATCCTGGACTGAACATCACAAAGAATCTGTTGACTCTGCAATGGCATTCCAGGAGCAGATGTCTCTCCTCAACTTGATGTTCACTTCTACAGAATCTACCAGGCAGTTCTTGGCTACTCAACTTATTTTGGCGCATTTGATGGAGGAGGACGGCATTGGGGATGTGGCAGAAAGCGTATCAATCGAAACTGCGGCAGTTACTTTAACATTCGAGGATAATTACGGCTTTCCACACACTGTCAGACCGGCGGAGGCTGCGGAACAGCAATTTGCGGTTGAACCTGGAATAGGATCCAACCCACGCTGGCTAGTCGTCACACTGATGTTTGGAATTATACTGAGTTTTCTGTTGAGTATGTCCCCGTGACTAATATCTTACTTATCCTACTGCATGTTATCTAATTTACTGATCTAGAAATCCACATACCCAGCATGACACCGTTCCTTCCGTTGTCCATCGTCCAATTTGATAACGCCTCCTGCTTCGCCGACACCTTTGAATCCTTTGCACTCGCTTACTCCATGTTGAGCCCCGACCCATGTTACGGCTTTCTCGGGGAATCCTCGTTCCAAAAGGTTATTCACGACATCCGGGATGGAATTCATCGCACATCTGAAGACGTAAAGATAGAGCTAATTCGAATCGTTCCGGTAACTTCTATATCCTTGCAGAACCTCAAAGTTATTGGCTAATATCGCATTACAGATTCACTCGATTGAGGCGGTGCTGAACTTCTGTGCAACCTGTACATCGCATCTGCAGAAGGCGGGACTATAACGAGCAAGCGACGTCGAGGACTACCCTAGAAAAGAGGTTTGCCTCACAGAAGTGAGGACCGAAGTCAGAGTGAGCAAGAGGAGCGACCTGGACACGGGAGATGCGGGAGATGGGAGGAGCGACGCACCTATGGATGTGATGATGGAGATAGCGATGGCGGTGACACCCATCGCCACGGAGACTGCAGGTGCAACCATATTTGAGCCAATGGAGAGAAACGAGAATGGAAAGTGGTGCAGGAGGAGTGAGGCCCCGGTGACCTCCTTGGCCCGCAGTGACTGGAGGAGCGACATGCAGAGGACAATACGATAGCAGGCAAAGCTGCTAACGCAGCTGCACCGAATCATTGGTCATCTAGCAAACCCATTGGAAGCCCAGGCAGCCCGCAAAGATGCACAGTGGCTAGGAATGATGGTATGGATGCAAGAGAGAGAGCAGAAGTGGGACACCTGCAATGAGGATGACAAGCTGTGGGGGGCAGGCATCACGAAGTTGCTCACAATGGTCATGACTGGAGTAGCACCAGGCCAGGAAGTGAGAAAGAAAGAAAGAGAAAACACTGCAAGGATGGACGGTGAAGGGCTAGAGGCCGCACAACATGCAGCTACGAACGAAGAAGAGCGACCAGAGAAGCAACAACAGCTGCAGCAGCAACCGAAGTCCAAACTGCAGCTCAAACTGCATCCTACACCGCAGCCCACACCCAAACCAAAGTCAGCACCCACACTCACCTGATGGTGGGGGAACGTCCCACTGCGAGCTCAGAGTCTGAGGCCACCCATCGGCCCAGGTCCAGGCGCTGCTCCAACAGCTGGATTGTGCATGCTGGGGAAACGCCTGATATAAAGGAGAGACGAGAGTGTACCACTCTCCAACAAAATGGACCTGGAAATCGCGTCAGCAATCAACAGCGCACTCTTCCACTAGAAGGCAACAGCCTACAATAGAAACATGAATGCCAGAAGGAATGCCAACAATGTGATTACTGCAATCAGGCACCAGAATTCGACAGCAGAGATGGCTCTGCAGCAGTGCGACATCATCATGACCGCAGCGAGGGCGGTTGACAAAGGAGTCGTGGACGTTGAACATAATCAGTCCTGGGAAATGCGAAAGATCCACACAATCCCTCTCATACGCTAGAGAGGGAAAGCAAAAGAAGGCCTGCAGAGGATGTGAGAAGAATTTGAAGCGGAGAATGAGCTCATAGCGATCCCCACGCAAGTGAGGTTGCCGGCAAACCCCAATACCATCAGTGGAAAGAGGCAGAACGGAGAAATTGCAACATCATCGCTAGTTCTCATCATAAAGGGGAGCAAGGTGCCACAGATCTTATTCAAGCAAGACATCAAGGAAGGGGGAGTGTGGTACCGAGTCGAACTGATGAATGTGGGCCCTGACAGCAGGCGTGAGCTCTGCTGTGGGTTGGGCCACATCGCGAACAAGTGCAGCAGCAAACCCAAATAAGTCGACTGTTGAGGCCATCACCACACAAACAACCACAAATGCAAAGTGGTGGGGTGTATGGCAAAGCAGGGATTACTCTGCGGCCACAGGCTGGAGAAGTGTGTAAGGGTGCGTACGCCGGCGCTCGGCAGAATGAGGATATAGTACGGTATATGGTTGCACACGAGCGCGTGTGAGATCAAGCGTAGATGTAAGTGGTAAGACATTCGGTACGGAGCTAAGTCTCTGTTGCAATGTCATTATAAGGTTGGCGGTTATCCAGCACTGGACACCTCACATGACTGTCCGGCAACCCTAACCACACATACTTGACAACACCATTACATCATCCTCCTCTTTTAGGGCAGAACTCCCGGGCTGCTAAGTACAAGTAGGAAACAAAGAAACAACCTGCATATACACTTGTACGATCCGATAAGTCCAACAAGGGATCTGTACGTCCAGGGTGACCTTCGGGCGCATGGGGAAACTCCACCTCCAATTGACTGGATTTCCAGAGGTGGTAAAACCTGTGCCGACGCCATTTGTACTGGACCGGGTCAGGCCAAAACAATATAGAAGGAAATGCCCAATTGTCCCAATCCTCCAGGTCTCCCATCAACACCTCCACTTCCGATATTCTGCTTCCTTCATCTTCGCGGTTTATTCAGGTGTTCAAGGTGGAACTCGTCTATCAGTTCATGAGGATTCTCGAGGTTTTCGAACGGCTCCCTGCTCATACGTATGTGGCTGTACCTGGCCCACTGGACAAGGTATTGTAGCTGCTGGTAATGCTGCTTACCATGAGGAATCCGTTCGATTTCCCATTACTCCGAATTATCGACTATTAGTGGGTGTGGTCCCTAGCATAGTTGTCCTACGACCGGAGGTGTATAGTGATCGAGTTGTGACACATGGAAAACAATGTGATTCCGCATTGTTTTCACCAAGTCTAGTTTGTAAGGATTATTGTTGATGATCTTTCTTCCCGTATAAGGTCCAGTGCACTTGTAGTTGAGTCTCTTTGACGGTCTAGTTGTTCGGAAGTGTTGAATCGAGAGCCACACTTTGTTCCCGACCTTGAAGGTAACGTCCTTTCTGCCAGCATATTTTGATTGCCGTACCTGGGCTTCGAACAAGTTCTCCCGCAGAAGTCGGTGAGTCTCTTCCATCCCTGATAGCATTTAGTCCACCAGTATATCCGAACTCATGTTTGATGGGGCTTTTGGTGTCTTGCTCTGCATTGGTGGGTGGTAGTGGTAGTGGGCCCAGAAATGCGTCATCCACATTGAGTTATGGACGGAATTGTTGTAAGCAAATTCTGCTAAAGGTAATGGCTCTACACAGTTGTCCTGCTCATAGTTGGAGAAGGCCTGTAAGTACTGCTCCATGGTCGGGTTTTGTCGTTTGGTCCGCCCATCGTTCTGTGGGTGGCAAGCAGTCGACAGTCTGTGGTTGATGCTTAGCTGAGAGCAAACTCGTTTCCAGAATCGGCTGGTAAACTCCTTTCCGCGATCGGTTACTATAGTGTCTGGTACACCGCGTTTGCAGATCACGTGTTCACAAAACATTTGTTCCAGCTCTGGTGAGTCGATATCCTTCCTGTCAGGGAGGTATGTTGCCATGTTTGTTCGTTGATCGACAACTACCAGGATTCCCATATACCCGGAGGCGGTACACTCAGGGAGGTCTGGGACAAAGTCCATGGTAACTCCTTCCCAAGGTCATGACGGTAGTGGTAGTGGCATGTTTGTGCCGTGATGGGACTACCGTGGTGCTTCGATTGGGTAGCAAAGTTTGCGTCCGGAGATGTATTTTCGTATGGTGGCATCCATTGCGGCCCAGTGAAAAGCTCGGCATAGTAATTCAGTGGTTCTGAGACCTCCGAAGTGGCCGGATTGTAGAGTGTCATGGAATAGGCTTATGACTTCATTCCGAACCAGGTCATCCTTTGGTACATATATCCTTCCTTCGTAGGTGAGAACTCCGGCAGTGACATTCCATTCATTACTCAAGTCTTCCTTTAGTTCGTCGATTCTTTGCAGATCAGGATTATTGACAATTGGGGTGCCGACAATACTGCGCTTCATGTCGCCAGCCAATGTGCCCATAGCCTGGGCTGATTTGATTGCCTGAAGGAGGTCGTCGTACCGTCTAGTGTTAGCACCGGGTCCGGGTAACCCGCCAGCGGTCCGGGTTTGGACCTCAAAAACGGGTCGGTTCGGTTCCAGAACCCGCCAGAAACCCGACCCGCAGACTCTTGGCGGGCCAAACCCGGACCCGTACCCTTCAACCCGCGGGTTTCCCCGGGTTTGGCTAGACCCGTCGGTTCCAATCTACGGTTCTGTGTTTCGGGTTTCACATTTATGGTCGCATTCAGATATGCGACTGTTAATCGTAAAATATTGACCATGGTATGTCACGGTTCGTTTTCGACGTATTAGCCGCCTTGATGTGCAAAACAAGAATACTGAAGCGCCCAACTACATCCTGAAAATGAGCGTCAACAGAGCGTCAACGATATTTGGTCTTGCATCTTCGGTAATATGAGTGGTGCGTGATCACAAACATCCATAAAGAAGGATATGACAGCCATTATAGGCATATATGTACGGGATATTCTAATCACATCCCCCGGGACAGTAACAACTTATTTCATTTACAGAGCTACTACTAAGTATTCTTGAGCCTTTTAGAGTATAGTAACAGTCAAAACGATATATATAGACAATAACCGCCATATCACACTGTAA
>Ga0307514_10000702_pt1 | contig 58041 bp, 55 predicted proteins | sample 16_EM_MG_FD_203088 | JGI IMG/M metagenome (GOLD analysis project Ga0307514, IMG submission 203088) | Populus trichocarpa ectomycorrhiza microbial communities from riparian zone in the Pacific Northwest, United States - 16_EM | ecosystem: Host-associated > Plants > Roots > Unclassified | place... | reverse complement strand
CCGCAGTCCTGTAGCTTGATGCTCCAAAGGTCTTCCCTAATCTCGAAGATGTTGAGCTTTAGCTTTGACTTGTAGGCTGATGCTAGCTTCTCCCAAAGCATCTTCGCATCGTCGACGACCGTATATTCCGCTTGTATCCTCGGTTCCATGCCGAGCAGGATAGTCGATCTGGCAACACCATGGCGATTCATCCAGTCTTTGAAAGCGGCCTTCTCTGTAGCGGTCGCGTTTGCTGCTGGCTCTTCCGGCTTGTCGTCGTATCCTTTGATGATACCATACACTTGCTTCTGCTCGAGAAGTAGTGCCATCTCGGTTTCCCATTGTGCGTAGTTCGTACCATTGAACTTGGTGATGCTGATCGTAGTCGAACTCATCTTGTATCACAATCGTCAGTTATCGTAGTCTCTCGGACTGAGCGGGTGACGTCCAGCAGCCGCCGTCAGAAATACGGCGGGGTGCGGGGTAAATGCTTAGCTTGTGGAGACGCTTCTTCGTGACGATGTTGACTTCCACTCGACAAACGAAAATGGAAGTAATTGATCGTCGGTTCCCTTTTTAAACGCAAGGGCTCATAACCTGTTGTACGTTGGCGTGTGCTCGAGTAGTCGAGTGTGTGCGGGCGTATGCGAAGGTGTGTCTATTGCATCGTGTAACGAGACATGTCGCATCGACATAAGGTCGATCGATGACTAATGGTGCTAACTACAAAAGAGGCAAGTTACATCATAGTCCTTGGCATAGTGATATCCCTACTTCCAATCAGCTCAACATAATCAAAAGACTGTACAACAGTGTTAGTACATAATCGAACTATTGGCTGCCCTTGTGGTCAAAACTGCTAGTCATGATATTGAAACCACCTTCTAAAAATAAGCGCTTACAGATCATCAACAGTTTGGGTGGGGGCTCTGTAAGATGTGCAGCAATGAACTGCACTGCATGCTTCCACGATGGAATGATTACTGGTTACTCTTTCCTTTACGTCCTTGTATTCAACTTCTCAATTATACATGCCATGTCTTGCAGGACTGACTTTTGTTTGGCTTGTAGCTCTAAAGTCAATATTAAAGATCAAGCTTTTTACATTACTATAAGGTAACTTGTGACAGCCACTCAGGTAGAAGTACCTAGGTTTCAAATTCCTACCACGATATCAGATTCACAATCGTTAAATTCCTTGGCGTTGGAGGTTATAATAGTTTCCACCAATAAACATGTCTGTATTCGTGATTTGAGTCACCGTACATTGCTAATCATGGTTGATGCCTTGTCAGTATCTAGAAATGTATGCTCGATGTGTCCGATTGATTGGAATAATTATACACATACGCCTTCATTGCAATTCCATTAAGACTGCGGAATTTGGGAGACGAGCAGCCCTGGCATCATAAGTAACATATGATGTCAACTTCTTCGCCATCCATCAGCACATGGAACCGACTCAATGGGGAAACACTTATTGGCAAATGCGCACATCGCAAAGTCAAACAAATTAAGTCAGTTAGCAGTTACCTAATTGACTAATTCAACAGTCAATGAACAAGGTTTTCTCATACTGAAGAGGCAAGGAAGTTGGAGAATTCCAATTGTAAGTTCGCTGAGAAAATTGATATTTGACTATTAGGAATTGTTTATATGGACTGAATTGACAGACAATATGCACCAAACTGGTAATAAAGGACTTTGATATAGCCGAATTTCACCAAGACACCTGGAATCGGTATCTTATGTTAAGATTCATTTCAGCTCATATACAGTGGAAGGCTATATTAAACGTAGAGCTCGAATGGTGATACAATGCATTAAGAAGTGAGTTGGTGCTGGTATCCACTACCATGCTGAGCAACATTTGCTCAATGGAATACATAGTGACAGTGGATGCAATTAAGAAGCAATTGCCATGAAGAAACATATTTAGTTTCACCGTAGACGGGTGGTCATCCACGAACAAACTAGCCATAATGTCAGGTATTGGTGACTATATGTATGAATATTGGGCATTGGGAGAAGTACAACTCACTTTTGATGAGGTGGATAGCCTATTCGTTTCCTATTTCACAAGCTGATTAAAGATGATCGGTCAAAGGTGAACACACTGGAGCACAAGCAGCTATACATTTGAAGGAAGTTCTTGCGTGATTTTAGCTTACTGAAGGCCGATTACTTGGAATGACAACTGTTAACGCTTCCTCAAATTACTTAATGTCTCGAAAATTACAATCAATCCTTGAGGCATCCGGAAATAAGTGGGCCCCATTGTGAAACCACATACAATGCATCGCGCACATCATTCAGCATGCTCTAGGTGCATTCATAAACTATTTAGGTGTGAAAAGCCACACCGAGTCTTGGAAAGCCCATGAGCACAATCAGCAATGTGGAGAGAATGACAATTTAGACATTGGAAAGAGTCTAGGACTTGGACAGGAGCACAATACTAGAATCATCATAGTATCTGCGATGAGACCAGGCTTAGCAAAGATGATTAAGAAAGTACATATTCCAACATAATCTGAAAGACCTGAAACTGACCTGAAACTAGCAGAGAATACCTACGGTATTGATTACGCAGATACCTGGTCGTCGAAACGAGTTAATTGACTATCATTAAGGCAAAGTACTAACCGCTGTACAACCACTTATGTATGTGAAGACAGTGTGGAATTTGACACTGGAGTTGATTTTGCGAGGCTACTGATTACGAGATCTCACCCACATGTGGCTCAAAAATCTGCAATGAAGTGATTCCCAGCCAGTCTCCACAACACAGGATGAATGGACCATCGTCAAATAGGTCATGGAGGTTTTTGACTCCATTTTGGTACAGGACACAGTGGATGTCAAAAAGGCATACAGTTACTCTCCATTGTGTGATCATAATTTACAATGGCATTGTCGATCATATGGATGGTGTTATGTGATTTTCTAATAAGAAGAAGACTCAATGAAATGGACACTTATACTTGCCTGTGACATTTGCATGCCAGAAGTTATCCAAATATTACACTAAAGTTACTTTTACCATGGGTAGACTTCACATTTCGGCACAGTTTGTTGATCCCTTCCTGAAGTTGTGATACGTTTTGCACTCAGACATGGGAATGGATATTTATTATGAGGACGAGACTGCTTATACTACCCAATTCGAGGAGGCATTTTTGATGTATGTTGAGAATCAATACTGCACAAAACATTGACGTTTGCCTGTCATTAACCTTGACAATGTACCAAGCAACAATCCTTTCTCTTCCAAAATGAATTCAAGATATGTCCCATCTTCTTACGATCCAAATGATTTGTCCAGCAATGATGTGGAATATGTAATGCCTAACAATGTGGCCAAAACAACGACCGGATGGAGTGATCACACAGCATGTTTATAGGCCGCCACAAGGCTCTATTTCAGTTCACCGCCTGAATTACCACAGAACTGGGGGCGAGTTAATCCAAATCATAATGATTACCACTCCGGCCCAATGGAGATTAGCAGTACAGTTTGGATCACAGATATCATAAACTGGTGGCATCAGGAAAAAGTAACATACTCAAGGTATGCCAATCTCTCCATGAGGCATGCAACATATTCTCTATCATACCAGATGGTGTGGGAGTGGTGGCCAGTTTTCCATTCGGCGAAATGTGATCAGCTGTAGGCAGTCAAAAGTCACCGGCAAGACCTTTCACCAAAAAGTGGTAGTGAGGCAGTTTGGTCAAGTCAGTAATATGTTATTGGCAGGTGATGACCTGGCATTGGGCATTATGAATACTGGTAACAACATGGAAATGACGAGAGAAGCGGAGAGAAAGTAATTGCACAGAACAGCCAAGATGCACGACTTCGTGGAGATGAACCAGCACAGTCAAAACCTACATGCAACACAGAAGTAGTCTTGCGCTCAAAACATTCATATGACTGCTGTAGGATATATTTCAAATGCTGAAGAGAATGTTGAAGCATCCAGGTGAAACATTCAAAATGATGGTGCTGCTGTATTTACATCATCGGAAAATTCACTTCTGCCAATAACATTGTCTGCAAAGGACCTGCCTGCAGGAGAAACCCGAGTATTGAATGTCTGCTGAATCAACAGAATCGACTGCCATTCTGCCAAAAGTGATGAAGATTGTATAGCTGACAATCTTTGAACCCCAAAAATTGGCTTGACTGGAATGGGATCTGGGATAATGCAAATGACAGTGAAGATGACTGGGAGGCGGACATTGTGTGCATCTGAGAGGTAGCCAATGGCGTCGAGAATTCAGAAACCCCAGAGTGGCAGGATAGGAGTGTTTCACCAAATGTTCCCGGATTGATTCGGTGAACATGTAGGTCAATGATCAATGCTGAAATGTTGTTGATGACGGTCAGTACAATGGGAACGTGGAGGAATACAGGGAACAAGAAAATGTAAGACAGAATCAGTCAATGTATTTTCACCAGGATCTTTATAAAGTTTGAACTAGAAGTTCGTTTAGAGAAAGTGTATTGGTGAATATTGAATAGTCATCTGTGAAGATTAGTTAATATACAGATGTATAGCGGGCAAAGTGAACTATTTGGCAAGATGCAAAGATTTTAATATGATGACAGTGACCAGTACAGGAAGATTACTGGGCTCAGCTTTGCCAACGGACCAAGTCTGAATCAGGCAGAAAGGCAACCAATAATTTCAAATAATTATGAATTGAATTATTGATGGCAGCAGACTTTGAATGGACAATACATTAAAATTTTGTCAATGGAGAGTCAACGATTCCTGGAGTTGTAAGTACAGTAATTGAAATCTGAGTTGGTTGCTGCTATGCATAACCAACATATTGGTAGCCTGTATCGATAAAATAGCCTACAGCATGGTCACAGCCCCATTCTTAAAATGAGCATCAATGGAGTGTCAACAATTTTTGGCTTTGTATTTTGGGTAACCTTAGTCGCAATTGGTTGTAGCCATCCATACATAAGGTATTGGCTGCCGTGAGAGGCAAAATCAATAGCGATACACTCTCTGCCCCATCTTGAACATGAATGTCAATGGAGTGTCAACAATTTTTTAGTCTTGCATCCTCACTAACATATGTGTCACTTTGTGGCAAATATTCATATGCCAAGGCCTGGCATCATATTCATCTGAAACAGTGCTTGATTTATGTGTGACCCCATCATGAAAATGAGCGTCAACGTAATGTCAGGAATTTTTGGTCTTGCATATTGGTTCTGCAAGACATTGCATGGATAAGTGAGATCATAATATAACTTTTGATTCCCTTTCTAGGCTAAAATACAACATATAAATGGCCCATCATGGATTCCAAAATAATCAATATCTCAAACTGCAAAATCTGGAAGAACAGAGTATTGGCTGCTGAATATGGTATTTTGATCATATACGATTCGTAAACTGCGAGGTGGAGACTGTAATATAAAACGTCAGATAGACCCGCGGACAATCCGCCCAACTCCAGCGTGTTGGGAGATTTCCATTGAACTGCACCAGAGTTGATGGTTCCGGTATAGTGACAACTGGGACCGCAAATATTTCAATTGTTCGGTTCTGCATCTGACCCATATATGAAGTACCTGTCCATCACCATTGGTAACCATAACCACACATTGCCACAATGCACTAGTTACAGTCTGAGGAGTTACTGAGAAGCCTTTGGAGCCAGTCTATCCAGTCAAGGAAGATATATTGGAACTACAGATACATCCACAATTGCCATTTCAGGGCAACATTTTGATGCTCAATGGAGCTTTGTTCTATCGAACCATTAGGATAGGGAGACATACAATCTTCAATGCCTCCTTATACAATATTAATCAGGTGATCCAGGCAAAAGATCTTGATACACAACCCCTGCAGGAGGTTGTTCTGGAACAGTATCATGGGTTCCACCCCTTGTTCAATCAAATCCTAGCAGATTGCTCCCCACCACATCGATCAGGGACTGCACATGAGGTATGGTTACAGGAATGCGGAATGCCCTCCTGGGGCCCTCTTTATTCAATGTCGAGGGCAGAGTTGATAGTACTTCACAAATCGCAGAATGATAATATGTCAAAGCACTTTATACCCCCGTCATCATCACCCCTTGCAGCATCAGTTCAGGTTGCAAAAAGCCTGGTTGGTGTTTACCATTCTGTATTGATCATTGCAACATCAGCAACAAGACTATTATTGATTGGTATCCATTGCCCCGTTCATGGCAATCTCTGAATTTGCTTCCACATACTACGATATATATAAAGCTGAATGTCTGTGGGATTTTGAACCAGCTGCAAGTGATGGAGGGGGCAAACATAAGATAGCTTGTCAAACACGGTATGGATTGTTTGAACCTACCATTTTGCAATTTGTAACCACAAATGCTTCTGCACATTTCCAGGGATATAGGAACAATACAATTAGAGAAGCTTTAGATGACTTTGCGTCTGCTTATTAGAATAATATACTACTATATAGTAATTCTGTGGAGGAACATGCAAAGCACAATGAGTTGGCAATGCAATGCCTTTTGGAAATATAGCTTTATTTAACTTCCGAAAAACATGATTCCCATAAGAAATCAGGTAGATATTTTGGGTTAATTATGTTGACAAACCGGATTTCAACATTCGAGAATAAGGTAGACACAGTACTGACCTGGAGCCAGGAAAAGAACACAAAGAACGGAAGGTTGAATATCAACTTGCAGGTCGAAGAATTTGTCAGGTTTTCCAATTTCTATCGTCGCTTCATACCAAAATATTCTGAATAGTTAGGACCATTCACAAGGCAGAGAATGATGGATGAACAATTTGGTTGTGAATTGGAACACCAGTTAGTTTTCATGATCTTGGTGAATGCCTGTACAACAGCTACAGTGCTTCGACATTTCAATTATGAGAGGGAAGTGGTTGCTAAAACGGCCTCTTCGGACTATGTATCAGATAGTGAGTTGTTACAGTATGACGACGAGAGTGTATTACACCCGATGGAATATATCTGCACAATGCACACACCGGGTGATTGTGTTTAAGATACATATAACATGAAGCCGATGGCAATAATTGAGGCACCCGAACCATGGAGACGAGAATGTATATGGGCTGCATATGGACTCTAGTTGTGAACAGATCATAAAAAGCTTGAATATTTCATGATCAAGATGATTTTAAGTGTGATATATGCTTGGCGGTCGGAATTTCGGACTAGGTTCAATTACCACATTATATGTAGAACAGAAATGTGGAATCCGAAAGCGGATGCTTCGACAATGAGGCCGGGAATCCTCTCTCAGGAAGATGATACTTAATTGGATTGTACTGTGTGATATACACATTGGAATAATCACTCCCACAGAGTATGGCTGTAGCATTGGGATGGACCAGACGAGTTGTGGATATATGGCCAATACTCCCAATCATTCTGAAAGTGGCACATCCTAATTGTTTGAATTTGTAGCATTTTGAAGACAACTAAACAATCTTCAGGATATTCTTGTATTGTGTTCCACAACTTGCAGAACTTTGAGAAGTACCAGGGAAGTACTCCCGGATCATCTGAGAGCTAATTGCGTTGCACTCACCTGATATGGGAGCATATTGGAAAATTTGGAAAAATCTGTTTGGCTGATCAGAGTGGCTGATCAGGGTTGCTGAGTAGTTCAATACTGATGTCCAACCCATTTTACATTTTGCTGATGTTGCATTACAGCGGGTTTAGACATGTTATACTTTATCTGGAAGGCTATCATATACTTACCCCCTTCTGTCACCCATAATAGCTTATAAGAGTCTTGGAAATCCCACTTTATTTGTGGTTTAGCTTCTTGAGGAAGTTTCAACATATCTGTTGAAATATCAATGCTTTAGAAGCTTCATTGCATATGATCCAAGAGAGCTACAAAGCTATATATGTATTACAGTCAAGTGTGAATGCATCCATATGCTACAATGTATAGACCCTGCAGGCTAACAGCAATCTCCAGCCATACGAGGCTCACCTCAAATTATCAGCGTCATTGCTCATCATTAGACAGCAGATACCTATCACGCAATACTCCGGTACTTGTAATACTCCTTGGTGCGAAACAAAGAATACCAGATCAAGCAAAGAGATGTCCATAGCTGCCTCCTTAAAACCTTTCAAAATTGGGCAGGGTTAGGATACTACCACAGCCTGAGGATGGTCGTCCATAATGACACAAACTAAGAACTCTGCATACCCAGAAGAACAGTAAATGAATATTAAATCCAACTGTAAATCCAAAAATCCTTTGACCTTCCGTGATGGCAAAGCATCCACTTATTACCCAGTATCAATAGCTGATGCCGCTCATAACTTGAGATTAATCAGAGCTTTTGCTCTGAACTCCCTATTGACGGAAGCTTTCACTCACAGCACATTACAATTGTCATCTGGGCGGAGCATTTGGTATCTGACTATGATGTATTGATTTTCCCATATCTTCTCCTATCATTTTTTCCAGTGATCTTACTCCACCTGACCACGTTCCCTCAATCAAAGTCATCTTGTGGGGGCTGACTCCAGTAGTACTTTGGTTTCGGTGAAGGATTGTGATCGTGGCAGACATTGCAAGTCAGGTACATCGTGGACTTCACAGTTGACTTCTTCCAGTGGGACTTAATAGACTGCCTGCTGGTGGACTTGCAGTGTGTCATACTACTTTAGTACACAGACACATCTGTCTCCCAAACTTTGAATGCTTGTTCTACTACGGATAACTACATAATAATCTCTTGTCAATTGCCGTCATAGTGCAGTGGTAGTCTGAACGTGATTCTGCATCATAATGGTAGTCTATTGCTAATTCGAAAGGAAATTCAGTTGGGGTATTGCTGCATCAGCCAAGTTTCATCCTTCACCTTCGGTGTGCACTTACATGAAATCTGTTCAACAAAATCAATACGGAGTTTCCATATCATTTTTGTTTTGTTCCCGGAAGCCATTCAGTTGTTCTCTGGTGACAGTGATTACCATTCCATTTACTATGACAAGTATTGGCAACTGGTTAGGGTAACCCGCCAGCAGTGATAAGTTGAACCGCTGAAACAGTTCGGATTGGTTCCTGACCTAGCCAATTTCTCAATGTGCTATTTTTTGACGGGCCAAACTGGGACCTGTGCCCATCAACCTGCGGGTATTCCCATCTTTGGCTATACCTGTTAGTTCCAATTCCCAATTCTGCTTTTCGGGTTTTTCTCTTTATGGTTGCATCCACATATCCTACTGTAAATGGCAAAATATTGACTATGGTTCGTGATTGTCTTTTTCTGATGTATTGGCCACCTTTATCATCAAAAACAGGAGAGACATGGTCCCAGCCCCATCCTGAAAATGGGAGTCAAAAGTACGTCATTGATTTTTGGTCTTGCATCATGGGTGATTTGATTGGTGAGTAGATGCAGATGTTCATAAACGAGGTAAGGCTTCATTTAAATGCAAAAGAGAAAATGAAAAGGCCACTGCCCCATTCTGGAAATGAGCATCATAGGAGCGTCAACGATATATGGCCATGCATCATGGTGAATCTGCGGGGTAATTGATTACAGACATTTACAAATGACTTATAGGCTGCCTGTACATGCAACAGAGGAAGCAACACACTTCCTGCCCGCTTCTGATAACTAGCATCAACAGTACATGATCAATTGTTGGTCCTGTAAGTGACGTACTTGATCAGAAACTTGGCCATTGTATTGTCTTCTGAAAGAATTGGCCACCTGAATGGGCAACAATACCATGTACTATATTGCTACTATTTTCCAAAAATGAGTGTCAGCAGAGCGTCTACAATTTTTGATCTTGTAAGTCAGGTTATTCAAGAGTGACTTCATCATTTTTATACATAAGCACATTACTGGCCGCCATTATTACCCAGAGAGAAAGTGACATGCTCCCTGCCCGATCTTGAAAATGAGCATCAATGGAGGATTAATGATTGTTTGTTCTGTAAGCCAGATAATTACATTGTGAAATAGTCAGTGTTATATATAATTATTGTATTAGCTGCCTTTCATGACAAGAGAGGAAGGTGCGTGGTCCCTGCCCCATCATGACAATAACTACCAATGAAGCAATACTACTTTTTAGTCTTGCATCTTGGATGATCCAAGTGGCGAATAATCACAGCCATCCATATGCTGGGAGATGTCAGCATGTATAGGCCGAGAAGGAAGCAATGTTCCCATGATAGGCTCCTGGACAATCACAACATAATTTATTTTCAATGCTGCAACGCAGTAATGCTGAGCATTTTCGCCTATAAAACAGATAAGAATGTCATATATAGACAATAACGGCCACAATGTGCTTTGATTAAACATGATGCAACACATGAAATTATTGCTGCTCCATTGACATTCATTGTACCACAAGCGTATCCGCAATATGCATAGTGTTTGCAATGGTTCTGGATGTCACTTCAGATCTGGGACCAGGTTCAAACTGAACCGCTGCCAAATCGGCAGTCTTGGTCATTAATCAACCCAAACCGTCAACTTGGGTACAGTTTGATGGTAAACTCCCAACCGGTCTGTGTTGGGCAGATTTACAGCAGGTTGCCCAGTGGATCCATATATTCATTTATATAAGGCTCTTGTTTTTGCAGTTTGTTAATGGTATGTGATTAAAATCATGATTTCAATAACCAATAATACAGTTTTGAATGTTTTGCAGTTAGCAATATTGATTAATTTGGAATCCATATTCTACCATTGATATATTATATTTTTGAGTATCAAGGCGGTCAATAATTCAGTTATGGGCGTGAAGATTCGAGCGATACCTTGATTACCAAATATGCGAGATCTAAAACTGTTGACGCTCTGTTGATGATCATTTTCAGGATGTGGCAGGGAGTATGTCGCTGTTGTTTTTACCCCTAAAGGCTGTCAATATCTCATAAATGGATGTCTGCAACCAATTGGAACATAGATAACCCATAATGCAAATCTAAAAATTATTGACACTCCACTCACGCTCATTCCCTGAATGGGGCGGTTACTGTGTTTCAGTCTCTTTTGCCTATAAATGCTGCCAATACGTCAGTTAAATATAACAGCAACAAAATCACTGATCAATTCCTGTACTTACAAGACCACAAATCGTTGATAGTCTATTGATGCTCATTTCAATGTATTTCCCATCCAACATGTCGTGCCATCGATAATTGCTTTCATCATGATTTGATCTTATTGGTTGTGTTACTGTCATATTGAGACTCGGCCCTGTTGCAAAGCCGAGCACAGTACCATACTTCCACTGTTTGCTTTCACATGACTAAAATATGTATATCTTGCCAAACGATTCATTGCGCCTGCTATACATCCATTATCATCCGTTATTAACAAACTAGTGCTTACCATTCACCCAGAATATATCGGTAACTGAAACTCTCAGTTAAGCTACATAACGTAGCTGGTGAAACATTGACGCATTCTGTCCTGCTTGTTCTGCACTCCTTTATTCCTCCTAGTTTCTATTGCATTCACCGTCAGCAACACCTTGTCACACTGTCTCCTTGACTTCCGTGTTGGCTGAATCAATGCAGGAACATTTGACACAGTGTACACATCCCGCTCCTTTGGGTATTCCGGATCCTCAATGCCATTTTTGTGTTCTATATCAGATTCAATGTCGGCTGTGCAATTGCCTTCACTGTCATTTGGATTTTCCAAGTCGCCATTCGAGTTAAGTCAATTTTCAGTGTCCAAAATGATTTCAGGTGCTGTCTTCTCATCACTTTCGACTGGATGAAAGTAAATTCTTCCATTTCAGTGGACATTTAAGGATTCAGTTTGTCCTCCAGGGAGGTCCTGTGCACACAAAACTGGTGGCAAAGATGGTCTTTCTGACAATGTAAATGTAGCCACACCATCAGGTAGAAAGAGTTAGAATGGGTGCTTTGACGATCTCTTCTGTGACCGATATGTATCCTACAGCTGTCATCTTCGTGATTTGAGCACGGGATTCCTTCTGTGTAGTACATAGATTTCAGCTGCCCTGCCACATGTCCAAAATGTTGTGGACCTTGGCCATTGTGGGCAAATTTGTTTCTTCCGCCTTTATCTTCGTTGCCGAGTCATTCTCTGTGTTTCTTGTATCCAACTCTGCGTCAACGTCTGCCAAAATCCCGTGATTGGCCGAAGCAAGCTGCCTGACTACGACTGTTTCACGAAGTCTCTCACCTGTGGGTTATGACTGCCTCCAGCCTGGAACATCTAGCCCAAGGGAAAAACTGGCCTACACTCTGACACCATGTGGTATGATGGAATATATGTCGCAGGCCACATTGGAGAGATCAGCGTACTTTCAGTGCATTTCCTCTTGTTGGTGCCAGCTGTCAGTTATGCCCAGTATTAACAATGTACTACAAATCTCAATTGGGTCAGAGTGGTAATCATTACATTCCAGATTAAGTTGCCCCCAGCTGGTTGGTTCTTAAGGTGGTTAATTCAACTTGAGCCAAACGGCTGTAAATAAATGTGCCGTACAATCACATTCTCCAGGTGATGTTTCAGTGACATTCTTAGGCGTTGAGTATTCTTCATCATCACTGGACACATCTTTGAATCAATGAATCATTGACCAGATCCTGAGGCCGTGGCAGAGGGGATGGGATTCCTGCTTGGTACACTTTCGGGTTTATTGACCATCACACATCGATGTGTGGCACAATATGGATTCTCCACATACTTCAGAACGGCCAGTGTCTATTGGGTAATTTAGAATACCCCATCCACAGGAAGAATTTTCATTCCCTTGTCCCACTTCCTAAATGATCGCAACTTCCGGAAAAGATCGAGAATATGGGCAGAGATGTGACGCATACCCATGGACACAGTGGCATCAGCATACTATTTGGACAGCTTCTGTCGAGCTATCTTCAAGGCGAATAACCAGTCATTCTTCCATTGAGTGTGCTTTAGCTGAACCTCAAATAACACCATCCATAAGATGGAACATGCTGCATGCGTATTTGTGAAGTTGAATACAAGGACATATTGAAAAGACTGACTGCATAAAACTCAAATTAGCAACAGCGCAATGCAGTTCATCAATGTGTAGCTTACTGAGCATCCCCAGGAATTGTTGACCAGTAATGGGCGCACAAATGTAGGAGGCAAACACAATATTGTCACTGGCATTTTTGCCATATACGGCAACTGATAGGTTGATTATGGGTTAAATTCGGTCTATTGCGCTTAGATTATTCAAGATGCAAGATCAAAAATTGTCAAAGCTCCATTGACATTCCATTGACCCACCATTGCCCCACCATTGCCCCACCATTGACCTACCATTGACGCACGGTGGACACACCATTGACCCTGTCTTGAAGCACTGATGACCCTTATTTTAGGACATAGTAATGATGTTGTCGCAAGTATTTTTGCCGAGAAAGGATGCCGATTCTTCAATTCTGGATAAATGTGGTCGCACAGCCCATTGATCTTCGAGGATGGAAGGCAAACTATGGTTGACACTATATGTAAGTTCATTTTTAGGGCATAGTAACGACGTGGTTGAAACAATAGTTGCCTTCAATAGTGGCCGATATTTCAATTATTGATTGATGTTGTCCTATATCCATTTGATTATGTAGAATGGAAGGCCCAAAATGGTTGATCCTCCATTGACGCTCACTTTTAGGACATATGAGCTATATTTTGAAATGATTTTTGCCTACAAAGGCGGCCAATGGTTCGGTTATGGGTGAATGTTGCCACACAGCCATGGGATATTCCAAAATGCACTGCCAAAAGTCATTGATGCTCTGTTTATGCTCATTTCCCAGTCATAGTAGTGTTGTTGTTGCAACCAATTTTGCCTACAAAGGCAGCCAATAGTTCGGTTCTGAGTCAATGTCACCGCGCAGCTCTTTCAATTTTCCAAGAAGCAAGGTCAATAATCATTGATGCTCTGTTGACTCTTATATTGAGGATGGTGCAACAAGCATGACATTTCCCTTATTCTCTATAATGCCAATAAAATACATTCAAGTTCAAAGGATGTAACAATGCAGCTCTTTGCTTGCTGAATGTGTAAGACTAAATATTGTTGACAGTCTGATGACCTTCACATTAATAACGTCAAAACGGCCTTGGTACACTCAATAATTGCATCCAACGAATGATATACTCATTATTGACATCCAATATTGCATTTATAAGTACTATCATATGCATCCAGCAACTTTCTTACCTCTGAATTACTGATCAGCCTCTATCCACATTATCTGAGCGAGAGATGATGTGGCCCTATCACATTGCTGCACTTTCGGCCAGCTATTTATGGCATGTAGATCATTCCCCTAGTTTTTGGTAAATGCATCTCGACTTCCTCCCCTTTCCTCATGTAGCGCCTTCTAATTGATTTCCATGATGAACCATATTCAATTTCAAATATCTCAACTTTGTGCACTAGGTTTGTGCAGAGAGTTATGCAGTTGGATGCATTGATGAATGCAGCATAATGGTCATCATTCAGAAAGATTCGTATTGAGCACTGACCACTCTTGCTATGACTTGTAGGACATCACTCACTTAAATGTTGTTACTTTATTTCATCACTAATATAACTTTTGCTTTTGCACTTCACAGTAATTTGCAAACAAAAATCTCACATGTTGGCCATCTTACAGCCTGGTTTGGATTCTAGAACTTACACATTGTGCGTTCGACCCTTGCACATGCACAGACCAATTATCATGTCTCATAATTTGGTCACTGAAATCACGAAAAAGCTGATGCTTAGCAAAATTGGTACACAAATTGCTTTCACAGAGATATGACATGAAAGATATCAATTTGCCTATCGAGTCCTCTGATGATGCAGGAGCTGTCACAATATCTTTGTGCAAATCCAATTTCTATATGGTAATTAGCTAGGAAGCCTATATGCAGCGGATAAAGCTGACGAGTTCAATACACTACCCATTCTGGATGAGTGATGATCAAGGCTCTGCAGTGGGCGTAAGACCGGATATACTTGTGTTCGACTGCGACTTCCCAAAGCCTAGCCTAATATGACTAGTTCCAGGTTGAGAAGTCCCTTGTGGCATTTGCCATATTCTGGGGAAAATATCAAGATACTCCACAAACTCTCCAAATGTTGTCGGTAAAGGTCCTGTTGAATCATCATCTGTTTGGCATTGAACGACTGCCAGAACCCTCAATTGCGATGTGCTGTACTTCTAACCGGTTTCATGAAAGTAGTCAGCTGCGTCCTCCCATTCCGGTTGTGTATACTCGTCATGGTTCATCTGATTCTGCCGAAAACTCTCCATCTGCTGCCGTACCGGTTTGGTGATTGTGCCCATTCCACAGCCGGGTTCGTTATCTTCGCTCAACTGGCCGTGTTCTTTCTGTTCATCATCCTCATCTACCATATCCTCCCCATCATCGGAACTTGCAAGATCACTCATAGTGTCTTGGAAAGCAACTATCACCACCTGAAAAGTCCTTTTGAGCCCTCTGGGATTCAATCTGGCATTTGTAGCTTTCTTCGTATCTTCCTGCCCTTTCTGCACCGCTGCCACTGCGTCTGCAACTCGCCTGCATCCACCAGCGGTTTCTCTCTCAACATAAACCTCACTGCATTTTGCTTACTCTTCATGGCTTAAAAAGGGTGCATCTCGTTATTTCTTGGCCGCAAGCTTCTTGTGGGATCGCCAGCGGGGCAATCCACCAAGGTCTCGGACACTTTCTGCTTCGAAGCCGCCCTTGCCATCATCCGCATAATGACCTCGTTAGGTGGACCGCTTTGTCGATTGGCCATATTGGCCTGCCGGAAGTGGCAAAAAGTTGTTTTTCAGAGTATTGACAATTCGAGTTTGTATTGATTTTGTTGTTGGGCGAGATGTTGGATGTTGCAAGATTCAGACAATATGAAGCCAAGCTGCGACTTTTATGTCAAGGTTGGTACATTTACTCATCTTGAAAACAGCAAAATCTCCCTGTTGACTGTCAATGAAATAGTAAATGTTAGGCTAACCATACAATATAACTCGATTGCTAGCGTCAGATTCCAATTATTTGCTGGGGATTATTTGAGACAAACATCAGCAGATGTCACTTCCCTTGAATATTGTCCTATTGATATCTGACAATCATGTGATTTGGGCTGTCCCACACCGCAATTTCCCCATGTTAACAAACAAGTCAGAATGGATGGACTTGTTGCACACTGCGGGGTAGTGGGAAACCCCTGCAATGTGCAGCCATACACAGATGGATTCATCATGGGAATACGGAATATGTTGGCTGCTACTTATTCCATTCTGACATGAAGTTAACTATTTAGTCCACAGAACATTCCACTTCTTTTCGTTATCATCTTCCTCTCCTATTCCACACCAGCAAACTATGGATAGACAACCACCTCAGTCAGCTGAGAGCGGATCCAAATCAAGCCGATTGGAGGGCGCTACATCAATTATATCACTTATTGGCGCACAACAGGAACACAGACAGCAGTAGGTCAAACTGCGACACTGCCGTTGCAGCCACCAAACAAATTACCCAGAATGCACATTATAAAATTGTCCATAAGACTGGAAGCACCAAGAAGTAGAAGCAGGATGCAGTTGAATGTAACTATATCGATATTGAGGTAAATGACCTTGAACCAACCGGATAACATTCAGCAGGTGTATGTAGCGAGCTATATCACCAATTTATTGCTGCCCATAAGAGCATATGTTCATGGCCGAGCAAGGCATTTGTCCACACAGTCTGCGGAATCGAACATTAGGATGATATCAGTGGTGGGATTGTGGTTCACAAATTTCCTTATATGCATCCCTGTGAGTGGACGACAAATGGCTTAAATCACCATTGAGGAGGGTATTGATGGTTATATAGTTGAGGGAATAGCCGAATCTCATTATTTGGAGCAGCAACTAATTTCTTGTGGGTTTTCAATATGTCTGCTACTATGTCAACGCAAGCAGGTTGGGTACAGCTGGAACAGTCCGACATGTGCCTGGCCTTGAATATGGCCAAAATGGCCAAAGCAGGGTTTTCGCGGTCTGCAATAGAGGAATTACAAAATCTGATCAGAAATCCTCGTGCCGAGGTCCAAGGGAAGAGGAAGCGGGGTTTTCAGTTGGCTGGGCATAAACATCTGAAGGCTGCGATAGAAAGGCACCTGGCTATACTTTGTCAAAACCACCCGACCCCGTGACTTCCTTGCCAAAATGGCACCACCAAGTTTCCGCATACGTGCTGGAGACACAAAGAAACATGTGCACCTCCACCCGACTGAAGCGGACATCCAACTTCAGAGCCAACCACACCTCTCCCTGGATTGCCACCAGCCCCAACCCGTAACAATTTTGGAGCTCAAAGTTTCCAAATTGTGAATTTGCCAGCTGGATACGCGTATTCATATACATTTTCTCGCTGGGTTGAATGTGTTACTCTTAATGAATCTTCCCAGCAGAGCCTGCACGATACAGATGTTGATTCGGATATGCTGATTGATGAAGATACATCCACTGGTTGGTACACTATCTGCTGTGTGGTAATGCAGCTAGCATCCAGGATGAAGACCAGAGCAGTCTATTGAGAGAACCTGCAAGTGATGACAAGCATTGATTGAAAGGCACGGGATTTGGAGATCATTATTATCTACAATCAGCAGACACCATAAAGTATATTTTAAAGAATATATTCATATGTATTATTGTAGAACAATGTAGTGATCAAGAAGAAAGTAAATGAAAACGCTAGAAAGGCTGCCAAAAGATTGTGAATGATAGACATTGCCAAATGAAATAATTGCAGATGGTGGATGCATCCATTGCAAATGAGCATTAACGGAGCATCAACAATTTTAGGTCATTTATGTGTGGTTATTAAAATTTGATTTCATCGTGGTTAAACATAATAGAAGTATTGGCTGCCTTTATTGGCAAAAGAGAATGTGAAATGCTCCCTGCACCATCTTGACAAGTGGTGTCAATGGACTGTAAATGATTGTTGGCCATCCATCACACTAAATCCCAGCGCGATATGGCCGTAATGGTCTATATACATCGTTTTTACTGTTTTTCTATGCTTAAAGGCTCATGAATACTTAGTGGTAGCGTAGGTAATGAAATAAATCGTTACTGTCCTGCAGGATGTGGTGGGAATAGTGTTAGCAACTGTTCCGGGTTACCCGGCTTAAGTCCGGGTTGGAACTGCATCTGAAACCTCGATTTGGGTTAGGAACAGGCAAGGAACCCGAACCCCTCTATCTTGGCGGGGTTGTCACCCGGACCGGGCATAAACCCGCAGTTTTTTGGCCGGGTTGTACCCGGACCGCAGTTCTATTTTATGGTTCCTCCAACTTTCGATTCAATTAAGTATTTGAGTTCTGATCGTATCATGACATGATCAGTACGTAGATTGTGCAGTTCTAGTCGCTCTTTCACCTCCCGCTTTCAGATTTGCGATCCCACTGATATTTGTTGTGTGGCTGTGAAATAAAGGCCCATTTTACACGAAATTACCGGGTTTTCGATCGCGACTCAACGAATATTGCTCGGATCAGAAATCTGAAAGCGGGAGGTGAAAGAGCGGCTAGAACTGCACAATCTACGTACTGATCATGTCACGATACGATCAGAACTCAAATACATAATTGGAGCCAAAGTTGTGATGTTGAGATGCCGGGATTTTGGTGGTAAAACTGGCCCAATTGCAATGGTCCGGGTTTTCGTCTGGTAAGACCCGTTGCAACAGTTCGGTTCTGGGTCGGAACCGGACCCGGAACCGACCCGGGAATTTGGAACTGTTGCTTACACTAGGTGGGAACATCCCATGCATATCTGCCTATAAGAGCTACCATATTGTTGTTTCTGTATGCTTGTGATTAAGAGCCACTCATATTACCGAAGATGCAAGACCAAAAATCGTGGACGCACTGTTGACGCACATTTTCAACATCTGGTAAGGAGGGTTTCGCTTTCTCATTTTATTATATACGTGGCTAATACTTTGTTTATGACTGTGTGTAACCTGTTACCCCCCACATTACCCAAGATTCTCGACCAACAATCGATGATACTCCATTGATGCTCAGTTCCCCGATCTGTTAGGTCACATGTGTCTGTTTGTTTTGATCATCAATGTGGCCAATACGTGGAAAAGACACTGTGATGTACCAATTTCAATGCTTTTCGATTCGTAGTCGCATATCTCAATGTGACCATATATGTAAAACCCGAATCATGGAACCGGTGATTGGAACCGACAGATCCAACCGAACAGGGCAAAACATGTGGGTTGACCGGTACAGGTCCTGGTTTGGCCCACCAAGAGTGAGAGGGTGGGGTTTATGGACGCGTCTGGAACCGAACCGACACGTTGTTGCAGTCCACACCTAGACAGGTGGTGGTTTACCCAAACCTGTTGGTAACACTAAATATGCAGCTATTCACTGTGGCATAGAACATCAGTAATGGTGTTTTGGCAGCCATTCTATTCTCTTCATGTACGTTCTTCTTTATCACTGCTAGGTTCTTCAATAATCCATATAAATATATCCTTTAAAATATACTTTCAATTGTCCGCTAATTGTGGATAATGATGATACTTGAGTATTCCGTTCCCTTCAATCAACCCTCATCTTCACTGTCAGGTTCACTCAAAAGGCTGCCTTTGTCTGCAAAATGGATATAGCTGCATAATTCTGCAGCAGATAGTGTACTAACCAGTGCATGGTTCTTCATAAGTTAGCAAATGTGGAATCAAATCTCTATTGTGATTGTGATTACTGGCATATGTATCACGATTGAAAAATTGAGTGTTCGAAAATGGAGTATGTATATACACATATCTTGGTGGTGCACCTTCCATTCCAGAGCTTTGACATTTCTGACTGTCACAAGGTGATGCAGTTGGCATTCTGGGTGGAGGTTGCATCTGTTAAGATTGCTGTGCACCTGTTCATTTGCACCTCCAGGGTCAATTAGGATTCTTTGTTGTTCCATTTGGGCAATGAAGGTAGGTGTTCATTTGATGTTCACAAACCATTGCCAGATAACATTGTCACACAACCTTCACTTTATTATGTGCAGCAAACTCAATGCCTGACTTCATCACTTCTCCGACTTCTGAGCAAGGTATCTTGACTAATTGTTCGATTTGCACTCCTGCAGCACGCAAATACCCTTCTATGGCTATTCTTGCAATATTCAAGCGAAGGTGCATGTCGGATTGTTCTAGCTATGCCTAACCTCCCTGCCTTGCTATTGTAGCTGACATGTTGAAAACCTACAAGAAATCAGTTGCTGCTTCTAAAAGTGTGATTTGGCTATTACCTTAACCATATACGACTCCATAGCCTCCTCAAAAGTCTTCAACTCCTGTCTTCCCAGTCCCAGGGACATCTATAGTCAAATCCTTCTGCGAGAATATCAGAACTGACAACATCATACTGCTCGATGTCAGGTACATTTCAGATCAATGTCTTGGTCGACCATGGAGGGTTTCCATTATGTGCAGCGATATATAGGTCACATAACTCTCTACCTACACATGCTGTCATGTATATAGTTAGTTAATTGCTGTCTACTTCGATATGGAGTTATTTAGATCCGATTGCATGCTGCCTCTAATTCATGCTGAGTTCAGTTTTACTTACCCTTATTCAACCTGTATAATGGGTCACATTCTCAGTTGCTGTAATTGCAGCAGCGCAGTACACTAACTAGTGGATTTGTTGCTGCTGTTTCTTACAAGGTGGCATAGTGAATGAAGTGCCAGTTGTGTGGCGCGATTTGGATTGATTTGCACCTGGCTGAGGTGTTTATGAAGCAATTACTTGCCATTGCGGAAAGGTGATGAAGATAATAATGAACAGAAGTGGGAAGTGATGAAGAATATATAAATAGCTACAAGTCCTAATGGACTGAGTGACAGCCAACTTGCACATTCTAAGCAAGATGAATCCTGCTGCATATAGTTGTAGGTTAATGCAGATTTGAATGGTCCTGCGATTTGCAGACAGTCAGTATGATGTAGTTTGTTTCGTTACAGGGATATATTCTGGTGAACCACAGCTGACATCTCATTTTCAATAAATATAAAAAGGAAATTCGTAGACAGCATCGACGTCTGGTGATGTTTGTTTCATGACATCACCGGAATTTTACATAAATCACAGGTTAACAATCAAGATATGATGTACGTTTAGTATGACTATTCCCAATGAAGTGACGGTCCAAATGCGGATTTTGCTGTGTTCATGATTACCAAACCTACCAACCTTGACATACAATACGCAACTTGCCTCCATGTGGTCCATATCTTGCAACATCCAACATCTCACCCACCAACAAGGTCTACACAAGATTCAATTGTTAATGCTTTGAAAAAGAATGTTCCACCAATTCCAGTGGGCACTTTCGGCAAATTACCCAAGCAATTCCCACCAAGACATTATCAAGCGAATGAAGGCAACTGTTTCTTGGAGGCAGAAAGGGTCTGAGCGTTCCGAGCATTGCTCATTTTATCATCCAAAACTAAGCTGTTGGTGGGGAAACTGCAAGAAAAGCCCTTTTTCATCAACACAGAGAATGAAAAATAGATCGAGGATGATGTGGATAGAGAGACAGCTGGGGCCAGAAAGAAAGTTCAAGATGCTCAGACAGCAATTATTGAAAACACAAGACAATATGAGAAATGCTGAAAAGACACGATCGATAACCAGAAAGCCCGGAAAAACATTTGAGGAGATCTTAGCTGCTATCGGAAACAGACTGAGTGATGTTGCAAGTTCTGACAAAGAGGAGAATTGTGGAAATGAGGAAGCAAATGAAGAAGATATCGAGCTTGGCAAGCAGAGCAAGGTTACAAACCTGGCTAGGTGATGGGCACAATCTTCAAAATGATACAGCACCACATCGAGAGTTGTCAGCAGAAGCAGAGGAGGCGTTATGAACTGAGGCAACAGGGGTTGGTGTTGCAGCTGCCAACATCCATCGGAGAGATATGAAGTACGGGACAACCAAACTGATTGTTCCGGCAGAAATGACACAGCAGACAAATTCAACTTCAGGCACACCACCACCAACAACAATTGAAGAGCTTGTTCAGACTCTTCGTATGGTCCCAGTACAATTGCAGATGCTGCAAGTAACTTCTCTACCTGGAACTAGTCAAATGAGGCTGGGTTTGAAGAAACCACAGTCACACAATGGCACAGTGTCTTGCTTGCCGGACGTGGTGACCGATTTCTCACCCATTGTAAATGCGAAGTCTTTTGAACCCATAAGCTGTTACCCCTGCATATAGTGTCACTCATATATTACCATAGAGTAACCAGCTTCGGATGAAGCCATGGTGATGGCTCCTGTGTCACTGGAGGTATAGATAGCCAATTAGTTGATACTGACGAAGTTTCTCTAGTAAATGCAATTTGTATACCATTTTAGTTATGCATCAGCAATTTCTTGAATTCAGTGAGTACACTGTGAGTCATGATAATGTGCCAGTGTGTGTGGAAGGGTCGTACTAGATATACAAAAGTTCGCGACTCCAAATCAAGTCGATATACAACCAACGAACTGTATGTTGGCTTGCCTGTTACAGTCAAATGCGAAAGCAAAACCTAAATTTGAAACAAAATCTAGTAACGAAGTTTAAGTCAGTGATGTCATATCACTCATAGACAGAGCGGTCAACGCGCAACCAGAACACAGATGAATAACTGCCATCATACTGTATTAATTGATCTATCCAACTCGATAACTCTCCGCTCAGATCTGCTGCACGGGTCAAGATTTTTAATATTGCTTATGGTACGCCATGGCAATTGAGGAGAAAGAGCTGGAGAAAGAATGCTGAAGAAGTCTGGCAATATATGTTTAAAACTAGTGGATGAACGTTTATGCCGTAAATTGCTGGCCTAAAGTGCTGAATCACGTTGGACCTATATTATTTTTTTTTCAGACAATCTGCATAGTGGTAGCTCAGAAACTGAGAGGTCTTGGAGCTTTTGGATGCAAATGATTATACATAGAAACGATATGTTCGCTGACAATAATGACTGTATAGATTTCACATACAACTGTTGTGCACCCAATGACTGTTAGTATGTCTCTAAGGTGAGCGTCAATGGAGCATCAACAATTTAGATTCTGGCCCAGTCAGCAATCAATGGCCTGCATAGTTAGATATAGCCAACACCAATGATTTGGCCGCCTTTAGAGCTCAATAGGAAAGCGAAATGCTCCTTGCCCTGTCCTAGCAATAAGCGTCATTGGAGGGTCAATGATCTTTGGTCTTGAAACTTGGAAAATCACTGGGCTGTACAACTGCATGAACGTGTTTTAGTGGGTGACCGCCCATGACTGGGAAGCAGACCACCCGCAGGCTGTATTCATTGATCCATATGATCTTTTTTAAGCACTCTTTCTGACCTGGTCACTACTGGGGGTTGACTACTAACCCCTTCTCTCCCATTTCCATACTCCATAGCATCCTCTACATCCAGCATATCACCAATATATACAACAGAGTCCTCCTCCCCTCCATTCTCCTCCTTATCCTGCCCCACTCCTCCCAGCATATCTTCTTTCTAATTCTCCTGAGTACTAAGCACAATCTCAGGTGCCTTCTTTGTACCGATAATCCTTTTTTCCACATGTATAGAGCTCTTTGACCCCTCTCAGGATAACACAACCTTTGCTGCAGCCATTTCTTGGCGCATTTCGGCTTTGGTTACTTTTTCTCTGTGTAGCCTCTCTCTTTCTTCCCTGAGCTGAACCACATCTTCAGCTGTATATACACCGGCTTTACCAAGGTGGCAGCGGTTCTTGGCTTCTACTGCATTAGTGTCCTTGGCCCCTGAGTGAAGTGTTCTCACCATTTCATCTGCTAATTCCTTATCTGCAAGTGCACCTCGAGCCAATCTTCCTAGCTGTGGTACAAGAGCCTTTGGCTTAAGAGAGAGGAAGGTGATTGCCAAGTGACAAGATGAAGTGCACTTCAGGCTAATAGGCTTACAGCTCTGTGCTGTCTGCTTGTTGCACTGAGGAATGCAGTGGAACTGGCAGGTGGATTTTCAAATTGACTGATATTTCGTGACTGCTGAAGAAAAACCTTGCATGGGTCAAGAGGAGAGATCACAGTTTCCTCAAAGCCACTCAAGATGTTGTCCTTAGTATATACTGCATCTCTAGCATGTGTGACAAGTCTGTAGGAATGAGTTAGAGTGGAGTATAGAGCGATATAGCAGGTGGGCTTATTTATAAAACTGTCCTTTCTTAATGGCATTCCCTCTTTTTCTAACCCATATATCCAGTTCATTGCTGTAGCAGCACAAAAGAAGACCAAACAGCCCAACATCTAGTTGTTGAAAGATGTGTGTAGAGTGTGCAGGAAGGCAAATAGGGTGGATATTTCTTTTCAAGCAAAAATCGAAAAATTGCCATGTTAGATGAGAGCCATGCCCATCAAGGATTTCAATATATCGCTTGTCCTTTACACTGTAATAGTCAGCATGAACAGGAGGTCAATCACATGGTACAATCATTTTGATAGTATATTGCTCAAATTTCTGTTCCACCAATTCCAGTTCCAGTTCATTGTCAGTCCAGCCTTTAGTTGACCATGCAGATGTTGCTTGTAATATCTCCTGCATGCCAGCAGGACATTGTAGTAGATGCCTAGACCCCTTGTAGATATACATGGATGGTATAACTCTACCATCTGCTGCAATACACTCTATAACTGTAACCATTTTGAGATTTCCATCCGGGGTATAGAGTGGATTCACTCCACCTCTATGGCATATCGCGTTTACTTTGGGAGCCTGACCAAGTAGAAAGCCTTTTTCATGCATATTGTAAATGTTTTTTGGTTGTGCATTGAGCTTTCTGAGAAGTTTTCCAATTTACAGTGACCAGTATTAGCTGAAAATTGATATACATACTAAAATGATATACCTTGCGAAAAAAAGTCCTTCATAATTGCAGGAACATTTGCATTAGCCCCTTGCCCATCTAGACGTTGGCTATACTTGATACTGCTGGCAGGATGGCAGTTGAGAAAGCATGACGTCCAGTTTTTATGAAGTTGTTGTTGCTGTTGTGAAGGTACAAGTGACATCACAAATGCCTTAATCATCTTCCCTTGCAACTGATGTCCCAAGTCATCTAGAGTCTCACAAAACGTAACAATTGATTTCTCCTCCTCTGGAGTCAGCAGCTGCTCGTTCTGATTTTCTGCACCAATTGGCTGTGCTCATCAGAGTCGGTCTGGCAAGAATCCATATGGTACACCATATGTTGAAGCGGCAGCGCGGATGGATGATTCAAGACCTGTGTGGTACACATATTTGGCTTCGCAAATCTCATTCTCTATGTCAACCACAGTATCTCTGCACTGTACCCTTCCCATGGTTGTGTTATTGCGGGGCAAGAGTGAAAATCGAATTTGTGAGTGTGGTAAATAACAACCCGGCTCCTGGTACTTGGGTGCTCTTTCGCCTCATTGGTTGCTAGGCCGTAAGCTGTTAGTCTTTAAAATACCTTATGCTACAATCACAGTATTGGTCGCGTTTATGTGCAAAAATGCTCCACATGATATCAGTACTACCTCCCACAAATTAGCATCAACAGAGCGTCAACATGTTTGGGTCATGCATCTGTAATAATCAAATGGCTATGCAGCAGTATTGTCCCATAATCAAACTCTTGGCTGCCAATATTGGCATTAATGCTATTGGTGATATCGCTAGTACCTTGAAAAAATGAGTGTGAATGGATTGTTAACATTTTTTGGTTATACATTTTAGAAAACCAAAGGGCTATGCACCGGCATTAACTGGTAATTGAACAATTGGCTGCCTTTATGGGCCAAAATCATGTGGAGGTTGTAGTAACTGCCTCCTAAACATGAGCACCAACAGAGCATCAACAGTGCTTGTTGGGACTCACTGAGCTGCACAGCAATGAACTACACTGTGTGGTTCCTAAATGGAGATATTGATGGTCTGTCTTCTCTGTATGTCCTCATGTTGAACTTCACAAATTTGAATGCCATGGCTCTCAGGTCTGACATTGTTCTTGCTTGTAGCTCTAGAGTCAATATTTAAAAACCAGCTTTTTCCCGAACTATAACGTACCTTTTGACAGCCACTCAATTCATATTGCCCAGATTCCTACTTTCTACCGTGATGTGGTATGCAAACTCTTTAAACACCTTGTTGCCAGAGGATACGATATCTTACGCACATGAACCTGTATGTATTTGTGATTTGAGCAACCATACAGTATCAAGCATATTCGATACTTGGTGGGTTTCTGTAAATGGAGGCTCATAGAATCCCATTGCTTCGAATAATTCTAGATGTGCACCTTTATGGTAAGTCTATTTACAGGGCAGAATTGAGGAGACTAGCAGCCCTGCTATCATATGTGTCATTTGTCAACAAGTTCTTCCCCATCCATCAGAACATGGGCTCAGCTCAATGGGGAAACACTCGCTGGCAAAAGCACTCATCGCCATGCTAAACAAATTTGCATAGTTGGAATTTACTGCATTGACTAGTTCAACAGTCCATGAAACAGCATTGGCCGTATTGAAGAGACCAGGAAGTCAAGGAATTCCATGTGTAAGTTTGCAAAGGATATTGATATTTGAGTTTTAAGTGGTATTCATAGTGACTGCATTGACAGACTGAATGCGGCAAACTTGCAGCGAAGGACATTGATACAGCCGAATCTCCCCATAACACCAGGAATCCCTACCTCATGTTAGAATTTCCCTTGGCCCCTATCCCACGGAGCGCTATATCAAACTTCAAGCATCGACGGTCATAGAACGCATTATGCACCGAGTTTGTTGTACCATGCACCAGCACACTGAGAAATATTTGCCAAAGGCAATACTCACCAAGAGTGCATGCAATTATGAAGCAATTGCTGTCAAGAAATAAAGTTGCTTTAGCTCCAGATGGGTGGACATCAATGAACAAATTAGCCCTAACATCAGCTGTTACTTACAATATGAATAGCATTAGGGCATTGCGATAAGTACAACTCACATTCGGTGATGTTGATGGGCAATTATCTTCCAATTTCGCAAGTTATTCAAGGATAATTGGCCAACATTGAACATACTGGAGCAAAGTAAGCCATCTATCTGAAAAAGGTACTTCATCGTTTTAGCTTACTGATGGGTGTTTAGTTGGAATTACAGCGGATAATGCTTCCTCAAATGACTCAATGACTCACCAAATGCAACCAACACTTAATGCATCTGGAGACTAGTGGTCAGCATTGCGAAACCACATACCATGCGTGGCAGATGTCATTCAGTTTGCTCCAGCTGCATTCATGAGCAGTCTGGGTATGAAACGCCGCACCATGTCTTGAGAAGCCCATAAGCTCAATCAACAATTTGGATAGAATAAAAGCATATACATTTGGAATAGTCAGATACTTCGAAAAGAGGACACTGCTAGCATCAACAATGTGCTTGCCATGAGACCAAATTTAGCAAAGATAATTTAGAAAGTACATATCTCAATATATTTTGAAAGTCCTGAAACTGACCTTTATATAGCTGGGAATGCTTGCTGTATTGATTACACTGACACCTGGTTATCGAAACAAGTTCAGTGATAGTCCAAAAGCCAAAGTGCAAATCGCAATACTACCTATTAGGGATGTTCAGACACGTTGGGAATCACCGAACAGGGTGTTTGAACAGGCCTACTGATTACGAGAATTCAGCAGTGAGTGGCCCAAGAATCCAGAATACAGTGAGTACCAGCAACTCTACACAACACAAGATAAATGGACCATTGTCAAGTATATCATGGCACTGTTAAGGCCATTCTGGTACTGGATGCTGCGGATTTCGAAATTACATACAGTTACTCTGCATCACATTATCACAGTCTCCAAAGAGATGTTAGATCATATTGATGGGGTTATGCAAGCGTTCGCTAAGAACAAGACTCAATCGAAGGAGGAGTCATTCTTTGCCATGAAGTTTGTATACCAGAAGTTGTCCATATATTATACTGCAGTTGCTCCTACAACTGCTATGCCGCACATTTCAGCACATATCTCGGATCCTTTTCAGAAGTTAGAATCATTTGGAAAGTGGGACAAGGGAATGGATATCAATCCTGAGTATGAGACTTTGTAAACTACCCAATCACTGGAGGGGTGTCAGAAGTATGTGGAGAACAAGTACCGCGCCAATAATCAATGCTTGCCGGTCATAATTCCCAAATGTGTCACGATCAAGAATCGTCTCTCTTCTGCACTCGCTTCAATATCAGTCGAAACCTCATACGATACATATGATTTGTGCAGCGATGATGTTAAATACAAAATGTCTGATGTTACGTTGGAAACGATAGCTGGACCACTTGATCACACAGCAAACTTTCTGACCGCCGCAAAGTTCTTGCTGAATTCACTGCCAGAATTGCCATAGAGCTGGGGGTAAATCAATCTGAATCATAATGATTACCACTCCGACCACAGGGAGATTGGATGTACATTATGGATCCCAGATATCACAGACTGGTGGCATCAGCAACAGCAGACATACTCAAAGTACACCGATCGCTGCAATGTTGTCATGAAATTGTCTGCATCATACCAGATGGTGTCGGAGTGAAGGCCAGTTGATCCCTTGGGCGGTATGAACTCATCTGGAGGCTGTCAAAAACTACAGGCCAGACACTTTGGGAAAAAGAGGTAGTATTGCACTGTGCTGAAGCCAATAACATGTTATTGGCTAATGATGAGCCAGCATTCAATACGACAAATACTGATGATGACTTGGAAATGATAAGAGAGGTGATATGCAGGATATTACAAGGAATGGCCAAGGTCTGCCACTGTTTGGAGATATGGCAGCACAGCCAAAACCTACATGCTATACAGAAGGAATCTCGGGCACACAACGTCCAACTGACTGCAGTAGGATATATCTCAAATACTGAAGATATCGTCAAACTGTCCAGGACAAACTTTCAACATCGTGATGCGGCTGCATTTATAATGTCAGAACAATCACCTTTGCCAGCAGCTTCAGCTGCAAACTACCGCATATACAGGTCTCCGCCGGAGATGAGTCTCGTATAGCCAGACCAGAGATGTGATGTATGGCCGGAGCGGAGATGTCTTTTATGGCCGGAGAATGTGATGTCTTGTATGGCCAGAGACAGTGATATCTGGTATAGCCGGTGACAGTGATGTCTTGTATGGCCGGAGATAACTGTTGACTCTGATACGGGCTGATGGCACTCAGCTGTACATACACTCTCATATATATTGGCCTTGTGGCCCTCTTAAATGGGACACAATTAAGCTTCTAAACCATCACAATTTCAATAGGTTATGAGCCCAGCTATCGCTACTATCCAAACATCTCACGATCTTTCCTACGATCCCTTTTGCGACCTTCAAACGAGTCTCAAGAACCCTTAACCTCGTCACCGTAGCAACAACGGCATAAAGAACACTAAAACTCACTACCACAATCTCATGATGTCTTCCCCCAAACCCGCCTTCAAGGAAACCAGGTGGGGCGACATTCCTAAGGTCACTCACACCGACTACGACAAATAGAAAGACGACATGATACTCATCGTATCCGCAATAAGAGCATATGCAATCGTCACTGGAGATGACCCTGAGCTGCAGCCTTTTGATTTCAACCACGATGACAACTATGAAGATTGGAAGGGTAAGGAAGCCGAAGAAGCATCTATGATCAGACTTTGCTGTTCCCCCGAAGTACAGCGCATGGCCAAGGGAATGAGGATCACTCCCAAAATGTGGAATACGCTAGAATCCAGCCTGAACACCAGCGCATCTTATATCGGCAGACAGGACATCCTTCGTCAGTTCCCTGCATGCCGACCTAAGGAGGCAGAACCACTTAAAGTGTACTTCACCAAGCTCAGTAACTACCGCATACAACTGGAACATACTGACGATGCTATAAACGATCAAGAATTCCGCACGCAAATTTTCACATCACTGCCATACAAGTATGCGATGATATTAATGGTCCTAAAGCATAGAAGGCCCTTACCTACACCTGAAGAAGCCATGCATGATCTCTTAGAAGAACAAACTACAGCCAGCTTCACCAAAGAACTCGGAGATGCATCCACGGGGGCAGTCCTGTTCTCACAACATGGTGGCTACAGTGGCCGAAGCTGAGGCCGTGGGCGTGGGCATGGTGGACGCGGAGGACGGCATGGACGGCATGGACGCCCTGGACACGGTGAACATGGTGGAAATAGTGGATCCGGAGACAGTCACAAAAGTAAGTGCACCTATTGCAAAATTGACAGCCATACTACAGATGCATGCAGAAAGCGCAACCGTGCGCAGGAGGGAGGAAATGACGGAAATGATGAGTGAATTTGGTTCCAGTGCAGGCTCTCAGGCCATGTAAAAGTCAATTGCGTCTCCTACAAATGTATACAGGAGTGGTGGAAAGTGAAGAAAGCCACTGCTACAGCAACCCTCCCTACGACCGGAGACTGGGATCCCTTCTGACTAACCGCCTGTGCTCTCGCCGCCATCACCACCGCCGCTACCGGCTCCACTGCGGCTCCGAAGTGGGTCATTGATTCTGGAGCGTCACACAACGTGTGCAATGACCGCAGCCGCTTCTCAATGTTCAAAAACCTATCACTTCGTATAGTAATTGAACTCGGAGACGACAATTCAGTCACTGCCATGCATTACGGCTTCATCAACATTATACAGGGATATCAAGTGGAAGCCCTCCATACTCTTACTTTTCGACTTTCCCTTCCATCGATGAACCAATTGGATTTGGGCGGGCATATGACCATATTTCGGGATGGAAAATGCTCCACAACTTCGCCATCCTCTTGTACTCTCGCCAGAAAACTAGTCAATGGCATATATATAATAGTCCCTGCAACAGCACTCCTATCATTGACTACCGAGAGCAGGAAAAAGAGAAAGAATGACACCTCACTTCCAAGAGCAATCATCAACGAACCTATGATCGAGTCTTTAGAGATCGCACCTACAAGTCCACCGGTTTCTTCTGTTCTAAAGTCAAGACTATGGCACCGATGACTAACTCATTTGAATCCTACTGCCATAAAGTGTATAGTCAAGGCATATACACACAATGATTCTATGTGCACAGTGTGCATCCAGGCCACGCACAAACAAAGGTTCATCAAAGTACCAGTCAAGCGCACTGCGACGCCCTTTAAACTTGTACATTCGGATATGTGCGTACCCTTCTCTACAGCATCATTCGGAGACAATTGATATTATATACTATTCATCGACGATGACCTGAGGTATACATCCGTATCGCTGCTCCCAAATACAAAAGCTGAGACAGGCACCTCCGCCTACCAGTCATTCCAGGCCCCAGTAGACTCAATGCGATACGAGATTAAGCGATTCCGGTGCTTCAATAGAAGGGGAGAATACGACATTAAGACCTTCCGATATGTCCTCGCAGCCCACAGTACAAACTACGAGCCATGCCATCCATACGCTCACCATAAGAATGGTGTTGCTGAACGAATGATCCGTACAATCACTGAAAAGGCCCGGGCGATGATGATTGACTCCCAGGCTCCAGTTCAGTTCTGGGGAGAAGTAGTTTATACCACAGTCTATCTCCATCAGAGATCACCGAATGAATGCCTGAAAAGAAATAACCCTGATGGCTATTAAGCACCGTACGAAACACTATACGAGATGCTTCATGTATTTGGATAACCTGCGCACAATGCGGATGGTTATATGGTATCGCATTAAGCTTTTCTCCACAACCTACGGCGATTCGGATGTTCTGCCAGCAGACTCATCCCTGAAGATCAACGCCGAGGCACATTCAGCCCGAGATCACAACCATGCATGATGGTAGGCTGCACACACGACTCAGAATGTTGTGGAGGATATGGGATCCCAAATCCCAGAAGGTGAAAGCCCAATCAGCAGTCATCTTCGACGAAGAAAGAAATGCACACATGTCATGCCTGCATGAAAGCAATGAAATCGATACCAATATATTTGGACTATCTGATAATGAGGAATATATGGAGGAAACAGATACCGGAGATGAGCCTCTGCAAAGACAAGACAGTCAACCCATGCAGTCAGGTCAGAGATCCACATCTCACATGGATGAAGGTCCAGACGAGGAAGCAGAAAGTGCCCACAGCTGGCATCTCCGCCGAGAGGATCAGACTGCCCAGCGTTCAGCAGCAGATGCAGAAAACATTGCCCACAGCCGGCGCCTCCGTACAGAGGAACAGACTGCCTGGCGTTCGGCAGCAGCTATCAACAAATCAAGCCAAGTAGCGCGCGCACCTCCTACTCCAGTTCCAGTCGCGGCGAGCAGCTCCGCCAATAGCGAGTCGTGTTACATGAAGTCAAGGTAAAGCCTCCACAGATGCATTAACGGCTTCTGCAGCAGATCAATTTACGTACGCGGAAGCTATGGAAAGCCCTGAATTAAATCATTGGAAAAGAGCTATCAAAGAAGAAAGCACGTCAATCCTGCTCAATAACACCTTCTCAGCTGGCAACTCCCGGGAAGCATGGCAACTGAAAGTTAGGCCGATTGACTCTAAGTGGGTTTACAAGACTAAACACAATCCTGACAGGTCTATACGGTACAAAGCACGGCTAGTCATAAAGGGATATGAGCAGACAGATTTCGGTAAGACTTATACCCCTGTTGGGAAGCAAACTACGTTTCGGTATCACATTTCTCTCATCGGGAGATATGGATGGAATATGGACCACTTGGTTGTAGTTACTGCTTTCCAAAACCCCGAGATCGACGATGACAACATCTATATGAATTGGCCAGAACGATGGCCAGAGCGCCTCAATGCACCAAAGATCATTCTCAGACTCAGGAAAGCTCTCTATGGCCTTAACAAAGCTCCTCAGCTATGGCACGACGATATCAATGCCTTTCTACTCTCTTTTTGGTTCACACAGTGTTTCGCTGACCCCGACCTCTATCTTCGCAGCTATGGTATTCTAATACTTCTGTATGTCGACGATATCTCCATGTCATGTCCGGAGACTGCCACCAAAGCTGCAATCAAGGTCAAGGCAAAACTCTTGGAGAAATATAAGATCACGAACCTGGGCCCGGCACGCCAATTCCTCAGCATCGAGATACACCACAATGGTACTGGGATCAATCTCGGCCAGAAATCCTATATCACCACAAACCTCAGACCATTCGGCATGGAGCATACTCACAGTGTCTCGATGCCCATGGACCCCAATGAAGAGTTGGACCTGGCCGAGAATCGGGGGGAGTAGGAATTGTATGATTTCAGAGACTATCAGGCAGTCGTGGGATTACTAATGTACGCAACACTTGAAACTCAGCCAGATATCTCGTATGCGGTCGCTGCTCTTTCTTGTTACAATTCACGGCCATTCACCAGCCATATAACCGCTGATAAGAGAGTCCTTCGGTATCTCAAATTTAAAGGCAATTTTTACCTACACTTCAACCGCAATGGCATCGACATCGACATTGCCAATAGTCTCGTAGGGTACACAGATTCCGGTTGGGCCAATGACAGCATGGACTGCAAATCTCAGGGAGGCCATGTGTTCCCTGTCAGCAATGAACCTATCTCATGGCAGTCGTGAAAGCGAAGTCTCATCGCCATGACAACTCTTCAGGCCGAGTTCATTGCATGCTCAGTGGCCTCTAGAGAAGCGAAATGGTTACTTCAATTACAGAACAACATTCACGACAAAGACTCACCACCGCTGCCAATTAACTGCGAAAATCAAGGTGCTCTCACTGTTATCACCACAGGAATCATCAAAGCTCGAACTAAGCTCATCGACGTTTGCTATCACAATAGTCAAGATCTGCATACGCGACGAATAGTCAACTACTGCTACATACACACAGACAAAAATGTGGCCGATATACTAACAAATGCACTTACTGAAGATAAGCATACGAAGTTCACAAGAGCAATGGGTTTATGGTAATTGGAGGTCAATTGGAGGTCGTAAGAAGACGGATTTCTTGGTGTATATGAATGGTCATCCTCAGACTATGGTAGTACTCTTTCCCTGCTCACCTGCCACGCAGGGTTTCAAGGAGGCAACTATGGGCATCATTTGTTTATTTGTTTGTTTGTTTGTTGTTTGTTTTTCTTGCTCCACGAAGCGTAGCAAGATGGGGGAGTGTTGTAGATACAGGTCTCAGCTGGAGATAAGTCTTGTATGGCCGTAGCAGAGATGTCTTGTATGGCCGGAGTGGTGATGCCTTGTATGGCCAGAGACTGTGATGTCTCGTATGGCCGGAGATGGTGATGTCTTGTATGGCCGGAGATAACTGTTGACTCTGATTCGGGCTGATGGCACTCAGCCATACTTACACTCTCATATATATTGGCCTTGTGGCCCTCTTAGATTGGACACAATTAAGCTTCAAAAGCATCACAACTTCAACACAAAGAATCACACTGGAGGACAAACTCAAGTATTGAATGTGTACCGAATCAAATAAAGTGACCGCCATCCTGCCAAATTGACAAGGATAGTGCACCTGATACCATGTCTGACACCGAAATTTGGCACTACTGCGATAGGGTCATGGATAATTCAGATAATAGCGAAAACGACAAGGAGGCAGACTATGAATCCAACATAGAGCTAGGCAATGGTGTCGAAGATTTAGAAACCTCAGAGCAGTGGAATGTGGGTGCTGCACTGAATGTTCCCTGATTCATTCAGCCAACATGAAGGTCAAAGAAACAGGGTATCAAGATGTTGATTGTAGTCAATACAATTGAAACGAGGAGGAATAAGGGTATCAAAAAAAGGTTTGACAGAATGTGTGAATGGATTTTTACCTGGTGCTTTATATAGTTTGACCAAGAATTTCATTTGGGGAAATATTATGGGAGAATATTGAGCAGTTGCCTGTAAATATTGGTTAATATATACAAGTATAGTGGGCACAATGAATAATTTGTCAAGATGAATAAATTTAACTAGGATGATAGCGACCAGGGCAAGCATATTACTGGGCTCAGCATTGCCAAAGGGCCGAGTCTCCATCAGGCAGATAGGCAACCAATAATTTCAATCATTGTGAATGCAATTATTGATGGCAGAAGATGATCAATGGATGATACATTAAAATCAGCGTCAATGGAGGGTCAATAATCTTTGGTCTTGTAAGTACTGTAATTGCAAGGTAATTTGGTCACTGCAGTACATCACCAACGTATTGGGAGCCTTACTTGGTAAAATAGCAAATGACACGGTCACTGCCCCAATCTGCAAATCTGTATCAACAGAGTGTCAATGATTGTTGGCTTTGCATCTTGGGTAACCTAAGTGGCGATTGGTTGCAGCCATCCATAAATGAAGTATTGGCTGCCTTCAGAGACACAAAGCATAGGGACATGCACTCTGCCTCATCCTGAAAACCAGCATCAAGGGAGCATCAACGATGATTGGTATTGCATCCTGGTAATCTAAATGGCAGTTGGTTGCAAACATCCATAAGTGAGGTATTGGCCGCCTTTAGAGGCAAAAACACAAGCAACACATTCCCTGCCCCATCTTGAAAATGAGCATCAACAGAGCATGAAGGATTCTTGGTCTTGTGTATAGTGTAATCTAACTGGCGACTGGTTGCAAACATCCATAAATGGAATATTCGCTGCCTTTGGAGACAAAAGCAATATCGACATGCTCCCTGCCCCATCCTGTCATTGAGCGTCAATGGAGAGTCACTGATTTTTAGTTTTGCATCTTGGCTACTCTATGTGTCACTTAATGAAAGTGATTTATATATGATATCCTGGCAGCCTTTTCATCAGTAACAGTGCATGATATATACATTTCCCCATTATGAAAATGCACGTCAACTGAGTAACAACAATTTATGGACTTGAATATTGGGTATTCAAGGCATTGCGTGGATACATGAGCTCATCACAGAACTATTGAATGCCTGTTAAGGCAAAAATATAAAATACTAAAGGAAACACACAAATTCCAAAATAATCGATATCGCACACTGCAACAGATGTAAAACAAGATTTTTGGCTGCTAAATACCAATTTTGATCAGATACTATCATCAAACTGCCAAAACAAGAGCATAATATTATTCTACAGATGGACCTGCTGGGTGACCCACTGAAGACACATTCAATTCAGACAGGTTGGGAGATTTCTATTGAACCGTATCCGAATGGATGGCTCAGGGGTAGCAATTACCCGGACAGGCATATTAGCAATGGTACTATTCTGACCAGGACCCCGACCTGAAGCGCCGGACCCGAAACGTTGTCAACACTTAGTATATCATACGGGTATACTTTCATGAGTATGTAGTGTGCCATTGTGTACTTGTCTTAGGATGTAGCTTTGTTCTGATAGGCTCCCAGTAAGCTTCTCATTTGGTCTCCATGTGAAGCCTCTTGGTGATTCCCATTCAATCCATGCATTCCACATTATCTTCGTCAAACAAGACAGTACTCATCCGGCTTCCATTCAGTTGTCTTCATTGTTAATCTTCATTCCTTGGTTGTTTGAGGCAATCAATTTGTTTAATAAGACTGGCAAAGATCGTAGAGGCATCAGGGCCTTCCAGAAGTGTTATGTATTAATTGTCATCATCTTCATGATTGGAAGATACATGGGCTAAGTAGTTAGTTTATCAACAGGAGTATAAGTGATACGGAAGTTTACATGCTTATTGCTTGCCATCTTTGATTAATTGTGATCCAAAGATTACTCATATCATTGTTGTGTTTGAGGCCAGCAGTGGTTCGAGTATTGCCTTGTCATGGTCGTAGGTATGATCTGTGTTCAATAGGAGTTTCGACTTCTTTGTCATGACCACCGCTTGGCAGGGTGTATCATCAATAGTAGTATTACCTCTTGGCGATGGCTGCTGCTTTGCAGTGTGCAGTACTTGTGCAGTGGAGATGTCGAGCGGAAATGGCAGTTTCTCTAGTCACTGGTGGTGTAACATCCTAGTCAGATGGACTGAAACTCACAGCTATAAACGCAGGGAGTCCTTGACAACTTGTCAGCATCTGGCAAAGGATTGTGGCCCTCTGTAACAATATTATCAGTACTGCCATGACTACAACATCTGTAGCCTGCAATCATTTGACTGGTTCTTGAGTGGACATAAGAAAGTCCATCTCGACCTGTTACTTTGTCCACCTCTTAACTGCTGTTTCTGTGTGGTTTTCAAGATATGCATCTCTACCCATTCTCTTGTCTGTTTATCCATATCACTGATAACATGTTTTGGCTTAATTGCTGTTAGTGGTAAATGGGTCGGTGCTTGATAGTGATCTCTGTTGGTTGGCCTTCACTTGAATATCTTTGGTGGAGGTGGTCAGAGTTGTTGAACGCTGTGTCCTGGATCTTGCCGACTGCTCGAGAGTCAATCATGATGGTTATATGGGACATGAAAATAATCGTGTGGAATATATATATCTGGAAGAGCTTTGACTGCATTAGTTCAAATCATTATGTAGTATGCCTGTGAGTAAATGATTATATTTCAATTGAGTGCATGTGTGTATCACACATTGTTGCTTAGATCTTAGTTTCTAAGATTGTAACAGACCTCCGGGAGAAGCGATCATGCTGGTGGATCTAGTGTGTGTGTGCAAAGCTGTGCAGGCTGGTATGGTTGTTGATATAAGTGGACTTGTGAGATATAGCTGAGATAACTGTACTTGCTGCTGTTGCACACTTTGCTTAGCCTTCATAGATCCAGGTACTGTCTGTAGTTCCTCACAACCAGGTAGCTTCTCACATCCTGTCACCCTCATCAAACACTCCATAATCCAGAACTGCTGTTTACAGAGATTCCCATTGGTTCCCTCCAGAGGGGTGGCAGAGTATTGATATTAGGCTCCCTGCCTTCTAGCTGCATCATTTCACCACACTACTCACTACTATAGCACTATACCAAGCTGTATCAAGTTAATTGACACAAAGACATGATTGTTGAACTGAATAACATAAAACTCTCTGGTATGCTTGTTGGTGATAAATGTCCCATTGGAGTGGGCTTTGTAGGCTTTGTGCCATGGGATGTGGACTGGCCTATGCAATGATAAGGGCATTCTGGAGGCTTGGCATTAAGTGATAGTTGAAGTAGACTTGGCAGCAAGTGTAATTTGAAGTAGACTTTGCAATCAATAAAGTTGTAGGTGGAACTTCAGATCTCACAGTGTGTGGTCCTTCTTTATCGTGTTACTCTTTCTTGCTTTCTTGTTCTTCCTTGCTATATTGTGTATTCACTTTTGCACTTTCTCTTTCTTCTTTGTAAAGTAAACTTAGTTGTCACAAACCAGTTCCTAATCCTAGGTGTACTTGGTGATTGTAGGTGACAATGTAGATGTGAGTGATCATGGCAGCGGATTTGGAAGTGTGCTTTCATATAGTACGATGTGCAGTTGTCAGTGCATGCTGTGTATGCTTTCATATTATTTCTCGGTCTCCGCTTGGAATGTATCATTGTCATTGATGGTTAACAAATCATAGTAAGGAGTAGCAGCAATGGTTCCAGACTGTCGCTTTGGGTCCGAGTATCGGTCAAAACTGAATGTTTCATACATTACTGTTCCAGGTCATCAACACACACGATCAAGAAATTTGAGTACCCTTCGATGGAAACTTTCCAACCAGTCTGAATTGGCTGTGTTATCAGTGAGTCTCCCAGCGGGTCCATCTGTAGATTCATGTATTGCTCCTGATTTTGCTGTTTGATAACAGTATTTTATCAAAATTGCTTATTCAACATCCAGTGATCTCTTGTGGCATGTTTTGCAGTTTGAGATATCGATTATTTTGGAATACATGCTTTCGCTTCTATATTGTGTATTTTTGAATACACACATATTCAATAGCTTTGTGATGTGCTCAACTATTGATGTGATGCCTTGGTTACACAACATACAATATCAGAAATAGTTAAAGCTCCGTTGATGCTCATGTTGATGTTGGGGTAACATTGCTGTCATGGACTGGATTTCCTAAAAAGGCCGAAATTACTTCTTATATGAATCAATGCCACAAAGTGAAGGCGAGAATAACCAAGATGCAAAACGAAGAATCATTGACACCCCATTGACCATGATTTCGATTGTAAGTTGACATGGATGCCATACACTATATTGCCTGAAATGGCCACCATGATTTTGGATGAAAAGTATTACCAAAATGCGACACTTAGTTTACCAATGATGCAACACAAAAAATTGTCAATGCTCCAATGAGGATCATTTTCAGGATGTGGTAGCTAAGATATCATGCGCTCTGTAACCTGGAAAGGACACCGTTACGTTGTATATGGGTGATGGCCACAAAGCAACACTGAGATTGTCCAAGATGCAAGCCCAAAAATCATTAACACTCAGTTGATGCGCATCTTCATGATGGGGCAGGGAGTTAGTTGCCTGAGTATTTGTGCCTACAGACTGCAAATATTACTACTATCGATGTCTGCAATCAATCAATACATACATTACCCCAGATACCAAGCCAACTATACGTGACTCTCTTATGACCCACATTGTCAGAATGGGGTAGTGACCGTGATGCTTTCACTAGTGCCTATAAAGGCTGCAAATTCATTGATTATGCATAACAGGGACCAAATCACTTTTCAATTATTTGACTTACAAGACCAACAATCATTGATGCTTCTTTGATGATCATTTTAATGTATTGTCTTTTCAAATTCTGCTGTTATGGATGATTGTATTGAGAATTGTTTGAACATATTTGTTACCTGTTTGGCTGATTGAGACTCGGCCATTTGGCAAAGCCGAGCCAAGTAATATTCTGGCACTGGTCGCTGTCATTCTATCAAAATTTATACATCTTGCATAATTATTTGTTTCACCAGCTGTACTTCTGTTTCTCAACCAATATTCACATGCGGATGGTCACCATGCTGCCATAATAGTTTCCAAAATTCCATTCTTGGTTGAGTAACATACAGAATCTGCTAAAACTTGTAGATGTATTCTGCCTTAGTATTCCTGGTTTCTTTCATTACCTGTCCTGTCCATTGCATTGAACATCATCAATCCCTTTTCAGCCACTTTGATTGATTCCCATCTTGGCTTAAACAACCTAGGAACAATTGGTGTGACACTCACATCCCGCTGCTCTGGGTGTTCTGGATTTTCGATGCCATTGTACAGCTCCATACTGCATTCAATATCTCCCTCCCAATTGTCTTCTCTCTCATTTGCATTATCGAAGATGCCATTCCAGACACGCAAATGTTTGGTGTCCAGAATTCTTTTCGGTACACAAAGTTCATCACTTTCAGCTGCATGATGGCGGAGTTTGTGATTAAATGATGGGGTGTTTGCAAGATATTATGTGCAAAATCTTAATGTGAGTGTCTATTTATGACCCATTCACTGGCAATCTTGGCATTGACAAGAACTGGAATTGATTAGATTACCCCTGACTTTTCATCATATCTTTATCGTTCTTTCTCTCTGTTGAATTCCTCCTTTGTAAACCCAAATTTCCCATCATCTCTTATACTCACTGCAAACATATTGTGATTCAGCAGACTCGGACCGCTGAAAGTGAAGTTTTGCACTCGACATTGCCTGATTGTCCACAAACTGTGCTGCAGAATTCTGAATTACAGAGTCTCATGAAAATGGGCCATTCATCCAACTGGTATACTGTATTCGGAAATTCATATTTATCCACTATCATCAACAAACTCAGATTGAACCCATGCAACTTCAACTGTTGGCACTCACCAAGGTCCCAACACGATCCTCCGTTCATATTCTGCCAGATTCGTCAACACACCGACAATTCTGGGCCCCACGGTTACCACTCATATGCTCAAATTGCACGCATGATGAACTACGTTGAGCAGAGTCATATAGATGGGTGATTATGATCAACCCATTTCTTAGTATTCCATATGTCCGGTCCAGAGAGTTAGTTGGTGACACAACCAGGCTAGTGTTAGCAACGGTTCCGGACCGTCTCTTCGGGTCCGGGTCCAGGTCAGAGCCCAACCATTGCCAAATTGACGGTCCGGGTTGTCAAAATACCCGAACTGTCAATTCGGATACGGTTCAATGCAAATATCCGAATCCGTCTGACTTGGGCGGATTGTCAGCAGGTCACCCAGCGGGTCCATTTGTAGATTCATATAATGCTGTTGTTTTTGCAGTTTGATGATAGTATCTTATCAAAATGACGCAGTCAGCCACCAATAATGACTTTTTGCATGTTTTGCAGGGTGCAATATCGATTATTATGGAATGTGTAGTTTTCCTTTCATATGTGATATTTTTGCCTAGAAAGCCGGTCAATAGTTCTGTTATGCGCTCAAATATCGGCGCAATGCCTTGATAACCTAATATGCAAGACCACAAATTGTTGACACTCAGTTGATGCTCATTTTCATAATAGGGTAATGCATATGCCATGCACTGTTTCCTATGAAATGGCTGCCAGCACATCGTATATGTATAACTACCATAAAGCAACACTTAGATTAGCCAAGATTCAAGACCAAAAAATGTTGACACTCCATTGACACACATTTTCAGGATGGGGCAGGGAGCGTGTAGATATTGTTTTTGCCCCTAAAGGCAGCCAATACCTCATTTAAGGATGTTTGCAACCAATCGCCACTTAGGTTACCCAAGATGCAATGCCAAAAATCATTGACACTCTGTTGACTCTCATTTTCTGAATGGGGAACTGACCATGTCATTTGCTATTTGGCCTATAAAGGCGGCTAATCGGTTGGTTCTGCTGAGTAGCAACCAAATTACTTGTCAATTACCATACTTACAAGACCTATAATCGTTGACGCTCCGTTGATGCTCATTTTAATATATTGTTCATTCAACATATGCTGCCATCAATAATTGCATTCATAATTATTTGAACAGATCACTTTTCTTTCTGTCTGATCAAGACATGGCCCTATGAGAAAGCCGAGCCAAGTAATCTTATTTCACTAGTCGATCTCATCCTATCAAAATTGAAATGTCTTGGCAAATGCTTCATTTTGCCCGCTGTACTACTGTTTATTAACCAATATTTACAGGCTACTGCTCAATATCCTCCCATAGTTGTTGTTCAGTGGCGTGTGCTCGAGTAGTTGAGTGTGTGCGGGCGTATGCGAAGGTGTGTCTATTGTATCGTGTAACGAGACATGTTACATCGACATAGGGTCGATCGATGACTAATAGTGCTAACTACAAAAGAGGCAAGTTACATCATAGTCCTTGGCATAGTGATATCCGTTCTTCGAATTAGCTCAACATTCCTCCAGGACGGCTATCTCGTCCGTTTCAAACAAAACAGTCAACAAAAGAGAAGAGGAGCCAATCAAACAACATAGATCTCCTCGAAAAAATCGTGCCCAGTCAATCAATTTGCTTTCCGACCGCATTCCCGATGCCATTTGCAGTTCCAATACCATTTCTGTGACCATTTCCGAGCGTACCGAGGCCAATTCCCATGCCATTCCCAATTCCAATCCCGAGGCCGTTCCCGAGTCCAATTCCAATCATTCCCATCGCTGCACACTGCTTCAAGAAGGCGGGCATTGGCAGTGGCTTGGTGAAGCAGTTGGCGAGCATCTCAGTCGTCGGTACGTAGCTCAAGTCGATCACTCAATCTCTAGCCATATCTGCAGCAAGATAGTACTTGGTCGCAATGTCTGCAACTGCAGTTCTGTGGTAGAATCGGTTCTTGATGCTCGCGTTCCGTGACTGTGAGTCGGAGATCACATGAGCGATAGTCGGGATGCCAAGCTCATTCAAGAGATGTGAGATCTGTGTGAGTTTCATACAGCCTCCTCCAAACTCATAGTATTCGGCATCAGTAGTGGACTAGGCCGGCGATTTCTGTTTTGTCAATTGCCAGTCAACCCGCCTCCGAAGGTGATGACCAGTCCACTTGTCGAGTTATAGTCATCCGGGCATCCAGCATAGTCCGAATCAACATAACATCCAAGTGCGCCTTCTCCTTCTCCTCCGAGTGCTCTGCTGAAACGCCGACGCCAGTCCTTCGTCCTGTTGAGGTACCGAAACTCTCGCTTGAGAGCTATCATATGCTCATTGCTTGGGTCATGATTGTCCTGGCTGAGAACTCCGATGGCATATGTGATATCGGGCCGAGTGGCGGTCATCGCGTACATATGGCTTCCCATCCTCAATTGGTATATGCTCAGATCGCAGGCTTCTTTGTCGGGCTTCCTCTTGTGATGCTACATTGCCATTGGCGTGGCAACTGGTCTGTACTCATCCATTCTGAACTTGGCCAAGATCATCCGAATATAGCTGTGCTGATGGATGTCGATTGTGTGATGCTCCCGATTGTGTTCGATGTTCATGCCAAGATAGAAGGAGACACTCCCGAGATCATGCATCCGGAACCTCTTCTTTATCTGGTCCTTGATCTGCCCCATCAAGCTCTCGTTAGCAATGATGAGGATATCATCGACATACAGAACAACTGCGGCAACGACTATGCCGTGATCCTAAAGCACGAATAGTCCTCCGTCCACAGGTGATGCCACGAATCCAATCGAGATTACGAAGTCCTTAAAAGTGCCGTACCAAACGTGCCAGGACTGCTTCAGGCCATGATGAGACTTTCTCAAGCGGAGTACCATCTTCCGCGAAGTCTTTGACCTTGGATTGTAGTATCGGCTCCCAGAGACCAAATGAAAGTATCCCTGCGGCGGGTGCATGTAGATCTCTTCTTCCAAGTAAACTCCCAAGAAAGCCGTGCATACGTCCATTTGATGGATCTTGAGATCGTACTTGGCGGCTATGGCGAGTGCCAGCCTAATGTGGCACAAGCGAGCAGTCGGGGAATACGTAGCCTGGTAGTCGATGCCTTCGATTTGGTGATTTCCTCCACAGACTAGCCTGGTCTAGAACCGCTACACATTGCCTGCTCAATCACACGTTATCATGTATACCCAGTGACTCGGCAAAGCCCTTCTCCCTTCCGGAAGCTCCACGAAATCTCCAAAGACTTGATGCTGACCAATTGCATCTGTCGATTCTTTCATCGCCGTATCCCATTTGTCGGTGAGCGGAGACTCGGTTGCTAGTTTTTAAGACTTTGGATCGTCGATGCCATCCTCGTGATCGTAATCATTGGAGATCGCAGCTGCAGCGTAGATGGGAATCATATCCTCAAATTCCTCATCTTCGAGAGCCAATTGTGAAGACTCTGCCAACATATCCTTCCCAGCGCGGTTTCGGCGACTACTATGCGAGGTGTGGCTCTGTAATCCAGCTTCTTTCATTTCTCTTTCAGAACGTGGATGAAAGCGAAGCATCCGAACACACGGAGATGCTTTAACGATGGCTTCCTCCGATGCCAGGCCTCGTATGGAGTCTTGCCAACTACCGATCGCGTCACAGTGCGGTTCTTGAGATAGACCGCCACTGAGACTGCAAATGCCCAGTACTTCATCGAAAGTCCGGCATCATCCACCATGCATTGTACGTGCTCCATGATTGTGCGGTTCGCCCGTACGACGACTCCATTAGACTGAGGTGAATAAGTCGTAGTTGTTTCCTTTATTATGCCCTCTGATTGTATGTATTCTGCAACTTTCTTGGAGGTATACTCACCGCCTCAATCAGTACGAAATCGCTTCACTTGCTTGCCCGACTCCTTTTCTCTAAGAGCCTTCCATTCTTTGAATTTCTCAAGGGCTTCCAACTTGTACTTCAATATGTACACATCCATATGCCTTGTGGCATCGTCGATGAAGAGCAGCATATATCGACCTCCTCTGATGGCTGTTTCCAGGGGACCGCATATGCCCGAGTGCAAGAGCTGCAGTGGCTCAGTGGCACGGGAGGTCATGGTAGTAAAGGGCTTTCGAGCTAACTTGCCCTTGATGCAGCTCTCGCAATCGCAATTGCCGGTCATCTTCGGAGTCTCGGCAACGACGTCCAGCAAGTTCTCCAATGCTTCCAGACCGACGTATGCCAGGCGGCAGTGCCATAACATCCGCTTCTCTCCATCGTTCCGAGATGCATGCCCAGTCATCTTGAGTGCCAGCAGGCAGCTGTCGTCGATATCGGTGTATTCAGTTGAATCCGAAGCGCGATCCAGAACTCGATCCAGAACGAAAAGCCCATTGACCTGAGGTGCAGTGGCAATCAACTTGCCATAGCGATTGTGGAGGTTGAGACCTTTGTGATTCTCCGGTTCAACTGTGACGTCCTTGTCCATGATCTGAGATTGTGAGATGAGATTGAACGACCCCGGCAAATGCAGCACTTCTTGATGTATGATCATTTCCGTCTTTCCATTTGGCAGCTGGTAAATCAACCTAACACTCCCAGATCCAGATGCAAACGATGTGACCCCATTGTATCCCTTTACCTTCTTCGTATTCCGAGGATATTCGGTGTAGGTGATGAACATTGATCGATGGCCGGAGATGTGAGTTGTGCTTCCGCAATCGATGAACCAATCGCTGGATGAAGCACTTGAGGTGGCCACCATCCAATGGTTCTCGATCGAAGTGGTGAGAGTCGAAGTAGTCTCAGTCGATGCTTTTGCTGCGGTATCAGCGGCCTTGGGAGGATCGCCACGTTACTTGCTCAAGCAGTTCTGGGTGGTATGCCCTGGCCGCTGGCAATGAAAGCATTTCCGGAAATCCTTTTCTTTCCTATCGTCCTTATTATCTCTCTTATCCCTCTTTGGACTTCTGCCACCTTTACTGGCTTTACCGCCATTACCACCAGTACCACCTTTGCCACCCTTCTTTGCAAAGAGCAGAGCTTCTGGAGCGAGCCAATTCCCTCTCTTGATTGCAGCTTCCATTTTGACGAGCTTGGTGACGATCTAATCGGGGGCGGCGGTCATCGTGGCAATTTTGTCCATCATGAGCTCCAGGAAGAATTTCCACTCGTTGTTCCTTGGGATTCCGCGAAGGAGCTAGATAATGCACTCTTGCTCACTCATCTTGGCAATTGTCTTTGCAGAGTCCGTATCGGTAGCATCCGTGTCAGTGGTCGATGGTGTTGTCGGTCCTGCTCAGAGATTGTAATCCTTGACTTTCCGATTGATCCGTGATGCGTAATCGTTGACATCTCTGCTGTCCTGTGGCTTAATCCTCCAAATGTCTTCCCTAATCTCGAAGATGTTGAGCTTTAGCTTTGACTTGTAGGCTGATGCTAGCCTCTTCCAAAGCGTCTTCGCATCGTTGAGGACCGTGTATTCTGCTTGTATCCTCGGTTCCATGCCGAGCAGGATAGTCGATCTGGCAATACCATGGCGATTCATCCAGTCTGTGAAAGCGGTCTTCTCTGTAGTGGTCGCGTTTGTTGTTGGCTACTCCGCCTTGTCGTCGTATCCTTTGATGATACCATACACTTGCTGCTGTTCGAGAAGTAGGGCCATCTCGGTAGCCCATTGTACATAGTTTGTGCCATTGAACACGGTGATGGTGATCGTAGTTGAACTCATCTTGTATCGCAACCGTCAGTTATTGTAGTCGCTCAGACTTTATGTAAAGGTGATGTCCAGCAGCCGCCGTCAGAAATACGGTGGGGTGCAGGGTAATTGCTTAGCTTGTGGAGATGCTTCTCCGTGATGATGTTGACCTCCACTCAACAAATGAAAATGGAAGTATTAATCGTCGGTTCCCATTTTAACACAAGGGCTAATAACCTGTTGTATGGTGGCCTGTGCTCGAGTAATCGAGTGTGCGTGGGCGTATGCGAAGGTGTGTCTATTATGTTGTGTAACAAGATATGTCCCATTGACATAAGGTCAATTGATGACTAATGGTGCTAACTACAAAAGACGCAAGGTACATTATAGTCCTTGGCATAGTGATATCCGTACTTCCAATCAGCTCAACAATAATATATCTCTAAATGAAATTCTCGGTCAGACTATAAAAAGAACCTGGTGAAAATACATTGACCCATGCTGTCCTACTTTTCCTTGATCCCGTTAGTCCTCCTTGTTTCCATTTTATTGACCGCTATCAACATGTTTTCGAGCTTGTTCTTTTACCTCCGTGTTAGCCAAATCAATCCGGGAACATTCGGTGCGAAACTTACATTCCGCTGCTCTGGGGTTTCTGTTTCTTCGACGGGATTTTCTAGTTCTATTTCAGATTCAAAGTCTGCCTCCCAGTCGTCTTCACTGTCGTTTGGACTATCCAAGTCACCATTCCAGTTAAGCCAGTTTTCGGTGTCCGAAATGTTTTCAAGTGCACTATCCTCATCACTTTCAGCAGGATGGCGGTCGATTCGTCTGATTCAGCGGACATTTAATACTCGAGTTTGTCCTCCAGGGAGGTCCTTTGCCAACAAAGCTTGTGGTACACATGATCTTTCCGACAATTTATATGCAGCCGCACCGTCATGTTGAAAGTTTGACCAGGACGGTTTGATATCCTCTTCTGTATCTGAAATGTATCCTACAGCTGTCATTTGCTTATTTTGAGCGCAAGATTCCTTCAGTGTAGCACATAGGTTTTGGCTGCCCTGCCACATCTCCAAAATGTCGTGGGCCTTGGCCATGCTGTGCAACTTCTTTTCCTCCGCCTCTCTCTTCATTTCCAAGTCATTATCAGTGTTTCTGGTATCCAATGCTAGGCTATGGCCTGCCAATAACCCGTTATTGGCTCGACCAAACAGCCTTACAACAACTTTTTCCCGAAGGGTCTTGCCTGTGGTTTTTGACTGCCTCCAGCCGATCACATCTCACCCAGGGGAAAAACTGGCCTCCACTCCGACACCATGTGGTATGATAGAGAATATGTCGCGCGCCACCTTGGAGAGATCGGCGTGCTTTGAGTGCATTTCTTCTTGCTGGTGCCACCAGTCGGTGATATCAGGTATCCAAAATGTACTGCCAATCACCATAGGGTCAGAGAGGTAATCATTACGATTCGGATTAATTTGTCCCCAGTTCTGTGGTAATTCAAGCGATGCATTCAAATAGAGCCTTGCCACTGTCAGTAAGTGTGCTGAGCAATCGCTTTGTCCGGGTGTCGCTTCGGCCACATTTTCAGGCATCAGTTATTCTTCATCATCCCTGGACAAATTATATGGATTGTGAGATGATTGACCGGATCTTGAAGCCATTGCGGAAGACAGGATATTGTTGGTCGGTACGCTTTCGGGTTCTATGACTGGCAAACGCCGATTTTTGGTGCAGTATTCGTTCTCCACATACTTCTGAAACGCCTCTTGGTATTGAATAGTATCAGAATTGTCGTTCTTTGTATTAATATTTATTCCCTTGTCCCACTTCCTAGACGATCTCAAGTTCTGTAAAGGGTCAAGTATGTGTGCCAACATGAGAAGCATAACTGTTGTAGCAGTAACTTCAGTATAATATTTGGATTGCTTCTGGCGCACAAACTTCACGGCAAAGAATAAGTCTTGCATCCATTGAGTCTTCGTTTTATCCTAACCTCGCAAAACGCCGTCCATATGATCGAACATGTTATTACGGACAGTGACAACATGATGCAGAGTAACTGTATGCCTTTTAGACATCCAACCTGTCCAGTACCGGAATCGCCTCAACACTTCCATTACATACTGGATGATGGTCCATTCATCTTGTATTGTGTAGAGCAGCCGGTATTCACTGTATTTTGGATTCTTGAGCAACTAGTGGGTGAATTCTCATAATCGGTATGCCCGCTCAAGTAACTCCAGTGTCGAGTTCCACAGTGTCTTCACATCGATAATAGGTAGTACTGAGATTCGAACTATGATCTTGTGACATTCAATGTACTAGTTTCGATGACCACATGTCAGAGTAATCAACACAGCAAGCATTCTCTGCTATTTGATGGTCAGTTTCAAGACATTCACAATATGTTGAAATACGTACTTTCTCAATTATCTTTGCTAAACTGGGTCTCATGGTAGACACTTTGTTGATTCTAGCATTGCCCTCTTTTCGAAGTCTTTGACTCTTCCCAATGTCTATGCTGTCATTCTCTCCAAATTGCTGATCGTGCTCATGGGCTTCCCAAGACTTGGTGCAGCCTTTTACACCCAGACTGCTTATGAATGCACCTAGAGCAAGCTGAATGACATGCGCTATACATGGTATGTGATTTCCCAAAGCAGGCCACTCGATTCCGGAGGCCTCGAGTGTTGATTGTAGTTTGCGAATCATTGAGTCATTTGAGGAAGCATTATCAGTTGTAATTCCAAGTAAACGGCCATCGGTAAGCTCAAAACGATCATGCACTTCCTTCAAATGTACGGCTAGCTGTTCTCCAGTATGTTGACCCTTGACCTATTATTGTTCATTAGCGTTCGAAATAGAAAAACAATACGCTATCAACCTCATCGAATGTGAGTTCTACTTCTCGCAATGCCTAATTGCAATCCATATAGTAAGCAATGACTGACATTATGGCTAATTTGTTCATTGATGTCCACCCGTCTAAAGCTAAACTAACGTTATTTCTTGACATGAATTGCTTCTTAATTGTATCCACCGTCAGTGAGAATTCCCTGCGGCAAATGTTACTCAGCATGCTGGCGGATGGTAGCACCAATACGCTGCATGACGAATTGTATGACCGTTGTAACTCGAGGTTTGATATTGCATTCCATGGACTTTGGGGCGAAACAAATCCCAAAAAGAGATATCAATTCCAGGTGTCTTGGTGAAATTTGGCGGTATCGAAGTCCTTTGCTGCAAGTTTGGAGCGTTCTGTCTCTCCATTCAGTCAATATAAATTCAATCTATATGTCAAATATGAATTTCCTATGCGAACTTATGATTGGAATTCCTCGACTTCCTTGTCTCTTCAGTATGGCCAAAGCTGTGTCATCGACAGTAGAACTAGTCAATTTGGTAACTTCTGACTCTGTCAATTTGTTTAACATTGCGATGTGCGCTGTTGCCAGCATGTGTTTCCCCATTGAGGTGGTCCCATGTTCTGATGGATGGCGAAAAACTTGATGACAAACGATACATATGACGCCTGGGCTGCCGGACTCCTCAATTCCGCAGAGTAAATAGAATTGCCAGAAAGGAGTGTGTCTAGAATCATTCGAAACAATCGGATGCTTCGAGCCAACATTCATACATGCCCACCAAGCATCAAATAGGATTTGAAACGTAACGTCATTCAAATCGCGAATATGGACATGTTCATTTTTGAATGATATCATTACCTCTACCAACGAGGTATTTAATGATTGTGAATCTGACATCACTGTAGGGGTTTATTAGCTCGGTAATTCGAATTGAATGGCTGTCAAAAGTAGGGTTATAGTAAAGTTAAAAGCCTGTTTTTAAATATTGACACTAGAGCTACAAGCAAGAAAAAAGTCAGACCTGTGAGACATGGCATGCATATTTGTGAAGTTCAATACAAGGACATACAGAGAAGACTGGCCATGAATAACTCGATGTAGGAACCACGTAGTGCAGTTCATTGCTGTGCAGCTCACAGAGCGCTCACAAAAACTGTTGACATTCCATTTGCGCTCATTTTCGGGAGGTGGTTGCAATAGCATCCCTACCATTTCTGTCCATAAAGGCGGCCAATAGTACCATTATGGGTTAACACCATTGCATAGCCCTTTGATTCTCCAAGATGCATGACCAAAAATCGTTGACGCACCATTGACTCTCATTTTAAGAAGGTAGTAGGGATATCGTCACAAGCATTTATGCCCATACAGGCGGCCAATACTTTGATTACGGGATGACACCGCTGCATAGCCATTTGATTATTCATGATTCATGACCCAAAAACACTGACACTCTGTTGAAGCTCATTTTTAGGAGGTAGTAGCAATATCGTTGCTACAATTTTTGCCCACAAAGGTGGCCAATACTGGGATTATAGGTCAATGCCATTGCGCAGCCCGGTAATTGTCCATGATACATGACCAAAAATTGCTGACCCTCCCTGGACGCTCATTTCTAGAATGGGGCAAGGAGCGTGTCGTTTGCCTTTTGAGCTCACAAGACAGCCAATACTTTCTCTTTGGATGGATGTGACTATGCAGCCCTTTGATTACTGAATGGATCAGACTCTAAATTGCTGACGCTCCGTTGACGCTCACCTTACTGACATACTAACAGTGATTGGGTGCTCACCAATTGTACGCAATATCCATACAGTCATTATTGACTGCCAAAATAACATTTCTATGTATAATAATTTGCATCCAAAAGCTTCAAGACCTCTCAGTTTCTGAGCCACCACTATACATGTCATCAGGAGGTTGAATAAAGTAGGTCTAAAGCGTTTCAGTGCTTTTGGCCAGCAATTTACGGCATGAAATTCCATCAACTGGTTTCAGATATTTATAGCCCGACTTCGTGACCATTCCTTATCCAGCTCATTCTCCACAATTTTTATGACGTACCATAAGTAATTTTCAAAATCTCGACCAAGTGCAGCAGATCTGAGCAGAGAGTTATGCAGTTGGATGCATGGATTAATGCAGCATGCCGGCTGTCATTTCTCTGGGTTCAGGTTCCACATTGACCGCTCCCTCGATGAGTCCAATGACATCACTGACCGAAACTTTATTAATATAATTCGTCTCCAATTTATATTTTGCGTTGTAATTTAACAATAACAGATAAGATGATATACCGTTCACTGGTTGTTGATCAACTTGATTTGGAGTCTAGAATTTTCGGATGGCCTGTACGACCCTTGCACACACACTGACGAATTATCATGTTTCAGAATTTGGTCACTGAAATCCAGAAATAGCTGACACGTAGCAAAATAGAAACACAAATTGCTTCTACCACAGCTACGTCGTCAATATTAACTATTTGGCTATCTATACCTCCGGTGACACAGGAGCTGTTACCATGACTTCATTAGAATCCGATTTCTATATGGTAATTACCTTGGAGCGCGATATTCGGTGGTCAAAGCTTACGGGTGCAACAGGCTTCATATTCCCAATTGGCAACAAATTGTCCACCACGTCGGTCAAGAGAGATGCTATGTGTGTGCGTGACTGTGGTTTCGATGAACCTACGGTCATTTGACTACTTTCTGGTCAAGATGTCCCTCGCAGCATCTGCGATTGTCCTGGGACGATATCAAGAGTCAGCATAATCTCTCCAAATGTTGTCGGTAATGGTATGGCAATAGTCGTGTCTGTTTGAGGCTTCACAATGGCCGGAATCATCAATTCGGCAATCCCATACTTCATATCACTCTTACGAAAGTAGTCGGCCGTATCCCCCCATCCCTGTTGCGTCAGTTTGTCAAGCCTCATCTGCTTCTGCCGAAAACTCTCCATGCTGTGCTGTACTGTTTTGGACATTGTACCCATCACCCAGCCAGGTTCATCATCTTCCCTCAGCTTGCCAAGCTCTGTGTCTTCTTCATCTTCCTCGTCTTCCCAATCCTCCTCATCATCAGAAGTGGCAAGGTCACTCAGAATGTCTCCGATAGCATTGAACATCTCCTCGAATGTCTGTCCAGGCTTTCTGGTTGTCAATCGTTCCTGTTCAGCATTGCTCATATCTTCTTGCGCTTGCACAATCGCTGTCTCAGTGTCTTCAACTCACTTTCTTGCTCCAGCAGTCTCTCGATCCACATGATGTTCAATCCATTTTTCTTTCTCTTTGTTGCATACAAAGTGCGTTCCCTGTCTGTACTCCACTGAAAGCTTCTTTTGGGATTGTCAGCTGCGCAATGCTCCCAACGCTCGGACCCCTTCTTCCTCCAAGCTACTCGTGCCTTTACTCACTTGATGACGTCGTCATGTGGACTGCTTGGTCGATTTGCCATATTTACCCACCAGAAGTGGCGAATGGTTCTTTTTCGTAGCATTGACCTTTGTATCTTTTGTTGAACTTGGCGTCAGGCGAGATGTTGGATGTTGCAAGATATGGACCACATGGAGGCAAGCTGCGTCTTGTATGTCAATGTTGGTAGGTTTGATCATCTTGAACAAACCAAAATCTGAATTTTGCCCGTCACTACATTTGGAATAGTCATGCTAACCATACATCATGACTTGATGGTTAGCGTGTGATTCATGTAAAATCTGAGCAATGTCTTGAAACAAACATCACCAGACGTCCATTCTGTTGAAGAATGTCCTTTTGATATCTATCAAACAAGTGATTTCTGCTGTCGTTCACCACAATATATCCCTGTAAACAGACACACAACATTGGACTGACTTACTGCAATTCGCGCGACATTGGGAATCCCCTGCGACTTGCAGCTATACCTAGCAGGATCCAGCTTGAATAGAACATGCAATTTGGCTGTTACTAATTGTTTTTGTACTTGTAGGTATCTATATAATCCTCGGGACTTCCCACTTCTTTTCATTATCATCTTCCTCACCTTTCCACAACAGCAAGTCATGGCTCAACAAGCACCTCAGCCAGCTGCGATTCGATTTGAATAAAGCCGAACGACAGACGCTTTGTCCAATGCACCACCAGCTGAGACACAGCAACAACGCAGACACCAGTTAGACCACCGCGATGTTGCAATTGCAGCCACCGAAAATAAGACCCCGGATGCACATCTAAAACTGGTACGTAAAAGCGGACAGAGGAAGAATAAAAAGCAGCATGCAATCGGGTGTGAGTAACTCCATATTGAGGTAGACAGCGGTGGATTAACCATATAATGTACAGCTGCTGTACGTAGAGAGCTACATGACCAATTTATCGCTGCCCACAATGGGAAACGGCCATGGTCGACCAAGGAATTTGTCTCCACTGTGCGCAAAATTGAGCATTATGAAGTTGTTAGTTCCAGGATTTTCGTGTAAGAATTTCGTGATAAACGTCCCCGTGAGTGGACGAAACAGGCTTTAACAACTTTAGAGGAGGCTACCGAGTCATATATAGTCGAGGTAATTGCCAAATCTCATTTTTAGAAGCAGCAACTGATGTCATGTAGGTTTTCAACTGTCAGCTACTATGGCAAGGCAGGGAGGTCGGGTTCAGCTAGAACAGTCCAACAAGCGCCTTGCCTGGAACATGGACAAAATGGCCAAAGGAGGGTATTAACGCACCGCAATCGACGAAATGCACCAACTATTCAAGAAACCTCACCCTGAAGTCTGAGAAGAGAAGACACGAGGAGTTGTGTTTCCTGGGCTTAAAAAGATGAAGCTGGCAATTGAAAGACACCCAGCAATGAGTCGTGAAAATCAAACGGACGACTTCCTTTCTGGCCAAAATGGCCCAGCAAAGAATCCGCAGTCATGCTGGAGATGCCAAGGCACAGGTGAACCTCCACCACGACCAACGCCACCTCGGCCTGAAACGCGACCTGCGCCACCTGGTGACAGTGAGAGAGATGAATGCACTGAAATAGCAGGTGCGCCACCCGGATTGGGGTATATACATACTCGACTTCCCAACGCACAATTTTTCAATCTTGATGCATAACGGAAGGATAACAAGCACGATAAAGATTTCATTCCAAATTTGCTGACTGATCAAGGACCATCCACCGGTTAGTACACTATCTGCTGTGTGGTAATGCAGCTAATTTCCATTTTCCAGACAAAAGCAGCCTTTTGAGCCAACCTGACAGTGAAGACGGGGATTAATTGAAGGGAACAGGATTTTTCAATATTATCATTATCAACAATTAGCGGACACTGTAAAGTATATTATAAAGAATATATATGCATTATTAAAGAACAATATAGTGATAAAGGAAAACATACATAAAGAGGATAGAACAGCTGCCAAAAGACCATTACTGATATTCTATGTCAAAGTGAATGGTTGCATATTGTGGATACGCCTGTGGCAAAATGAGTATCAACGGAGCGTCAACAATTTCTGGCCTTGCATTATGGTTAATCAATGTGCGATGTGGCCGTCAAAGTCTATATATCAAATTTTGACCGGTTTTATATGCTAAAACACTCAGGATCACTGAGTTGCAGCCTGGAAAATAACTTAAGTTGTGATTGTCCAGGAGGCTATCGTGGGAACATCACTTGCTCATTGGCCTATAAAGGCTACCAACTTCCAGTTTATAGATGTCTGTGATCGTTCGCCACGTTGATTACCCAAGATGCAAGACCAAAAATCAATGTCGCTCGGTTGACGATGATTGTCAAGATGGGGCAGGGAGCGTGTAGCTTGCACTTTTGCCTAGACAGGCAGCCAATACAATGATTATATATAACAATGACTAATTCACAACGTTATTACCTGACTTACAGGATGAAAAATTGTTGACGCTTCTTTGACGCTTATTTTCAAGATTGGGCAGGGAGCGTGTCACTTTCTAGTTGTCCTATAAAGGCAGCCAGTACTGTGGTTATGTGTAAATACGACCAAGTCACTCTTCAATTACCTCAGTTACAATATCAAATATTGTTGACGCTCCGTTGACACTCACTTTTAGTAGATAGTAGTGATGTCGTACATGGCGGTTGTGACCTTCAAGGCGGTCAATACTTTCAGTTGGCATTACAACGACCAAGTCTCTGATCAATTCCCTGACTTACAAAACCAAAAATCGTTGACGCTCTGTTGACGTTCATTTTGAAATTCAGGAAGGGAGCTTTTCACTTTCCGTTTTGCCTATGAAGGAAGCCTATCAGTGATTTATGAATATCTGTAACCAATCCCCATGCCGATTAACAATGATGCAAGGCCAAACATTGTTGACACTCCATTGACGCTCATTTTCAGAATGCAGCAGGGATTGTGTTGCTTTTTCTCTAGCATTTAAATACGGCCTTTAACACATTTATGAACGTCTGTATCCAATTGCCACTCAGATTACCCAAGATGCAAGACCAAAAATCATTGACATGCCGTTGACTCTCATTTTCAGGATGGGTCAGGGAGCGTGTCTCTCGTGTTTCTGATTATAAAGGCGGCCAATACGTCAGACAAGGACAACAACGTACCAAGGTTAACATTTGGCATTTAGCAGTAGGAAATTCGAATGCGACCATAAATAGAATAACCCGATAACCATCACCAGCAATTGCAACCAACGGGTCTAGCCAAACCCGGTAAAACCCACAGGTTCACGCGTCTGGGTCAATGTTTGGCCCGCCAAAAAGCAGCGGGTCAGGTTTTTGGACAGTTCTGGAACCAAACTGAACAGTTTTTCCGGTCCAAACCCTGATCTGTTGCTAACACTAAGGCAGGCTAATGTCTCCAGTTCTTCAGGTGCGTCTGGTTCAATTCTGTTTATGTTGACTCAAATCAACCTCCAATTCTTGCATCAATAGTGTACTTGGATACAAGTGCTCGTATTCAAGAATTGGGGGCACGAAGAATTCATCTAATCCGGTGCACCTGATGCTTCCTCAGTCACCACAAAGAACTTGCTTTGGCGATATCAATATTAACTGCCATCATGTCGTCTGCACTCTTACCAGCCACGCCATAAACTGCATCATCCTCGACCACGTGTTACTTGGTTGCACTGTTTTCCTGTCCTTCTATTCAACCTCATACTATATTTGCCCTTATATACTTCTCTCTACATTCCCAACTTCACTTCATCAATCATGGAACATACAGCCAGCCAGGTGAGGAATCACTATTCACAGAAGAATCAAGAATCACACCTTGCGAGATCACTTGCATGTGCATTCAGGAAGACAGTCAATCTTCATTGAGGATCAAATGTTTGAACTTCCAACCCAACTTTCAAGTATGGTGTTGGAGATAGCAAATGTTAGGGCAATAATTCTGATGAAGTAGGATGATGATAATACCAATCAGCAGATCAGTAATGATGAAAGCGAAGACAATGAACTGTCCACCTTGTCATCCGATATCAAACAAGACAATTTGGACAACTGGCAGGAGTTCCAATATCTAGACCAGACCCCGTCGTGACAAGCCAATCTGAACTACCAGGGTTCCACTACCTGAACAACTGAGCCATGCTGATACTACCATTGCGTACACTTCACTTCCAAATGTAGGACATCCTGTCAGGGCCATAGTACCACAATTGCTCAGACGCCAAAAATCAACCATCGACATGTCACACGAGTCTGACGTTGTACAGAGGCTCCCCCTTTCCAAAGCCGGTGGAGACTACAATGTTCCTGAACCAAAGGCAGGTGGAGACCACAACATTCCTCAATACGGATAGGGCAATTTTGAGGTAGCAAAAGGTTTCATCAGCGTAATCATATTCATAAACACTCCCCGGCCAAACATTTCCGATGAGAAGTACTCGATGGTTGACGAAGCATCGAAACTAGCCAATGAAGCCCACAATCGTCAGTGGCCATTAGCTGGTGCTCCTGTATGTACATCATCAGTGTGTCAATTGTCCGGTTGTCCATCTCTTAATGTCAATCCGCAACCCCGAGATTCTGTAAGTGTAAAATCTGTCTTGTACTCCTCAATTGGACTGATGATGATACCAAACCCAAAAAGATACATAGTTAAAACTAAAGATTAGTACCGTTCGAGGGAATTTTGCCGATGAAGTTCATCGAGCTGTTGTCAGTAGTTACCTGCTAGAGTCAGGATCAGAGCCTGAGCTTCGTATCCATCTTAAGGAGCTCCTATTTGACAATACTTATCTCTCACGGGTCATCAATGATAAGAAATCGAGGTTCACGTGGATGGAAGGGCTTCACTGAATCTACCATCTGTTATTCTTCACCGCCAATAGCTTGGGGCTACCACCAACCACATCGCGGTTCTGTCCACCGCTCACACCGCAGACATTCGTGCTTGTCACTGCTGCTATTCAGTGTGGGCTATCCGAGTATGCCACTGGAAAGAAGGTTACAGTCATGTATTCTCAAGATATGAAGCTAGGTATATTGTGCGCTTCCCTGGTAATCGATTGTATTCCTGCAGAAGCCATTACACACATCAATTACAACATTGTGGGGCTGCATCATACCCCCCCCCACCCCCCCCCCCCCAATGGTGCTCCTCTGCTATAATACACGCTGATCAATCACCGTCGGTGCTCCTCAATAAATGTCAGCGATTATCATTCACCATCGGTGATCATCAATCTGGATTGTCGCTTCAA
>Ga0307514_10000701_pt1 | contig 58123 bp, 68 predicted proteins | sample 16_EM_MG_FD_203088 | JGI IMG/M metagenome (GOLD analysis project Ga0307514, IMG submission 203088) | Populus trichocarpa ectomycorrhiza microbial communities from riparian zone in the Pacific Northwest, United States - 16_EM | ecosystem: Host-associated > Plants > Roots > Unclassified | place... | reverse complement strand
ATATTCCGCCTGTATCCTCGGTTCCATGCCGAGTAGGATAGTCGATCTGGCAACACCGTGGCGATTCATCCAGTCTTTGAAAGCGGCCTTCTCTGTAGCGGTCGCGTTTGCTGCTGGCTCTTCCGGCATGTCCTCGTATCCTTTGATGATACCGTACACTTGCTTCTGCTCGAGAAGTAGTGCCATCTTGGTTGCCCATTGTGCATAGTTCATGCCATTGAACTTGGTGATTGTGATCGTCGTCGAACTCATCTCGTACGATCCTAATCTTGTATCGCAATCGTCAGTTATCGTAGTCTCTCAGACTGTGCGGGTGACGTCCAGCAGCCGCCGTCAGAAGTACGGCGGGGTGCGGGGTAATTGCTTAGCTTGTGGAGACGCTTCTCCGTGACGATGACCTCCACTCGACAAACGAAAATGGAAGTGTTGATCGTCGGTGCCCTGTTTAAACGCAAGGGCTCATAACCTGTTGTACGGTGGCGAGCGCTCGAGTAGTCGAGTGTGTGCGGGCGTATGCGAAAGTGTGTCTATTGTATCGTGTAACGAGACATGTCGCATCGACATAAGGTCGATCGATGACTAATGGCGCTAACTACAAAAGAGGCAAGTTACATCATAGTCCTTGGCATAGTGATATCCGTACTTCCAATCAGCTCAACATACTCGACTCGCTCATCAATTGTTTCGCGAACTGCTCGCCGAAGAGCGCTAGCAGGCTGAGAATTAGCGTTAGCGCAAGATATTGTACCTAAAAATAATTAGGATTCATACGGCGCCAGGTCGGTAAAAAGGTTATTCGAAAAGTCATCCCCGGAGTCGGCAGCTAGTACTGCCGGGAGCGTTAGTACAAGGAGAACAGTGTGTAGACTCATGGTGGGTGCCATTGTGAATAGCGATAATGGATTTCAACTTGGGTGACCTGGATCAGATGATCAATAACCAGGCGGCGTTGACTTATAATATGCGAACCCTCAGAATGTGTTGTGGTGTGGTGGGCAGAAATTGGGACGTAGCCGAATTCGTAAATAATTGCATTCGTGAGCCTAGTGAATGAGTATGAAGCGGGCATTGGGTGCACATGTGGGAGTGCATGCACATAGTACGGAAAAAGCTAGCCAGTCAGTACATATGCAGAGCCGCAGACCACTCGGATACCAGAAAAATTTCGACCAATGAACTTGCGAAACACCCTGGCAGCAAGCTCCAACCACTCGAGAATTGGACCAATCCCGAGAAACATAGGTACAGCACCAAGCCCAAGTCTAAGTCTAGTGCCCACCTTAGTCCGAACAGCCTGAGGGCTGAAGCGCAAAGCTAATCTAGTTCCCGCCTTAGTTCTGACAGCCTGAGGGCTGAATCCCTCAGTTAGTCAGCGCTGCCCCTTTAGGCCAAGGCATTCAGTCAAAAAGAAGTAAACGAAAATCCAAGACAACCAATAGAAGGAAAATGAAAAGAAGAGAAGACAAGGCAACATAAACAATCCATCAACATATGTCCACCACCTCCTCCTCCGTATCCGAGTCCAAACCCAAACCCAAATCCAAGTTGATTCATATCCACCTACCCGAAACCAATTTCCTTCACAAACTCGCCGAGTTTTACTCCCCAAGGGCCTTAGTAAGAGCATCGGTCAATAAAATTAAAGAGAAATGACTTGGAGTCGATTGCTGATGGCTACGGCACCGACGCCAAGTCAGCGTCACTCTTAGACTTCGTCTTTTCTGCATATGAGGCCCACTGGTCCTCATTCCGGCAGTTCGGTTTCTTATCCCTTTGCCAGTAACCGGCTTTGGGCCCATAGATGGGCCCGCTTTTAAAATACACATCACACAACCACCATCCAGCCAAATGCACCCAGATTAAATAAAAATACTCTACATATGGTGAAATTAACAAAAACGATTTGGTTTGGGTGTGAAACACAAAGCCTCATTGCAGTCCTCACACATTTTGTTGGTTTTCATGCCTTCTCCACTACCACCGTGACTTCTTCTCCACCTGTAAAGGAAACAATCTACTCTACTCTCCATCCTAAATTCTTGGTACCTTTCGGCAGAGGGGAAGGAAGGTGTGCTTGGTAACTAGCCTGGTAGATAGTGGGGGTAGGTAGATTGTGTGTTACATGTGTACCTGCATCGTGAGCCTCACAGCTCAGGTCCGTTTGATATGCAGTTGGTGTATGAAGATATGCCTCAGGAGAGCGGCTCGTATCAGTACAGAGCGGCTCATATCAGTGCAAACGGATGAGCATATGGAGATAGATATAGAGACGAATATGGCTGAGAATATGGGAGACAAGTCTGTATATATACGGGGCTTCTAGCCTCGAGAGATCAATCACTCAAGTCAATAAAGAATCCAAAGTAACCTTGTGTGGCGGAAGCCGACCGAGTGAGTTTTTGTGAAGCCGGAATGTGGGAGTAACTTTTCATTGTTGATGGACTTCCAGCTTGCAAAAGGTCACGCACAATGGAGAGACGGAAGTCAATGTACTCCACAGTGCGCTCTTTGTTTGCTGGAAGATCTCAATAGATTATGAGGATATTGATGAGAGCCAACAAGGCAAGCCTTTAGGAGTTTCAGTTGGTGAATTGTATGGAGACAAATGGAAGAAGCGGCGGATCTGCTGAAAGTGAGTCTTGCCAAGGGCCAAGGTAGGCTGCTGGTGGTAATCCATCCTTGGGAAGGTAAACTCCATCCTTCATCCAGTACCTCTCAGGAGGAACTCCTATCCCTTCGCCGGTATTGGGCCAACGAAAGGGCCCACTTTCTCGTGCGCTGCGCCTTGTCACTTATAACAACACAGCCACCCACTTAAACCCCCCCCTAGAATATTATGAGTTGAACGATAACTAGTAGAAGCTTCTATTTATGAATTCTTGTGGCAGTGTGACAAGTTCTGTGGTGCTGTGTTGCATATAAATAGCGGTACTTTGGAGATTGTGAGAGTACCATCCTTTAGCCCAGTTGCAACCACCTTCCCACTTCCCATCTACCACACCACAACAACCATGAGCAGAGAAGCGCTCAGACCTCGGAACCTTAATGTCAACTACCTACCCCCACCACTTATACTCTCATCTCCACCATCCTCACCAAAAAATGTAAAAAAACAAAGTGCCAAGCGTCGCATCATGGACAATCACTCTGGTCCAATGCGCACCTCCTCCCAACCACAACCACCACCTACAGTGGTACAGCATCGACCTGCCATTGTACCTGATGTGTCTTCACTCACTACTGAAGCTCCACCTGCAATGCTCAACCTTGACGATAATTATAGCTCCTCAGATGAGGCATATATTGAGCCAGCCAGGTCAATCACAGCTGGTTACTGGGCCAAGCGGCACAAGAAAACACTCAAAAAACGAATTCAAAATTTCCCAGATCCTCCTAAGCTTCCCACATTCGATCCTTTACAACCAGTTGTCCCTCCTCACAAAGCATGGAACCGATTGCCCATGTCATTCTCTGAGCTGGATATCATTACTCCAATTCAATTCATCAATATCTTTCTTACCAACTCCATTATGGGACAGCTTGTAGCCAACACCAATTCTTATGCCCAGCAGCAGCTTCTTGGGCCAGAGAAGGAGCGGCAGCGTTCCTGGCAGCCAGTTACTGCTCAGGATCTTTATCTCTGGCTGGCAATTCAAATTCATATGGGTTTGATTGGAGTTCCTCCTGAGAGGTACTGGATAAAGGATGGAGTTTACCTTCCCAAGGATGGATTACCACCAGCTGCCTACCTTGACAAGACTCACTTTTAGGAGATCTGCCACTTCTTTCATGTTTCTCCATACAATTCACCAACTGAAACTCCTGAAGGCCTACCTTGTTGGCATTCAAAGGTGCATATTCTACTGGAGCAACTGCGGTTGTTCTTGCAGCAGTACAGAGTACCTGGCAGCAATGTTACTATTGATGAAGCCATGATTCTATTCACTGGCAGGTCAATTGACATTACAAAGATGCCAAACAAGCCAATTAGTCAAGGATATAAGTTTTTCTGCATGGCAGAGAAGAGTTATGTCTGGGAGTTCCACCCATCATCGAATGCAGTTGGAGGGGATCCTGTTGATATAGAATCCTGTTTGTTACACCTTACAGACACTGGAAAGATGGTTCACCACTTCACTAGACGTTTGCACCAGAGGAATCGAAAGCTCTCCTTCAATGTATACATGGACAACTTCTTCACAACACAACCTCTGCTGGCAGAGTTGCATCACATGGGGATAGGAGCATGTGGCACATGCAGGCAGCAGTTTCGAGGATGTCCCAAGGAGCTAAAGGTTGGGAAGAATGCCAAATTGCCATGTCATTTTCGAAGTGGTGCTGTTAACGATGGGGTTGCAACCCTGCTATGGATTGACAGTTCGCCTGTTACCATGATGTCTACAATCCACCTTCTAAGTGGTGAGGATTCACTGGTACTGAGAATGAGAAAGCATCCAGGCAACAAGAGTACCAATGCAAGTGAAGCAAATTCCACATTTCTCCCTGGAGAACGCCAGAAAGAGCTTGATATACCTGTTATTGTTGATGCCTACAACCAGCACAAGGTGGGAGTGGATGTAGCTGACCAGTATCGAACCTATTTTGATACACAGCTGATATCCAGACACAATTGGTATCCACTGTTCTATTGGATTCTGGAGACAGCCCTTATCAACAGCCTTATAATCTATTGAAATCTGCCAGCAAACAAAGAGCGCACTTTGGATCACTTTGACTTCCGTCTCTCCATTGTGCATGACCTTCTGCAAGCTGGAAGTCCATCAACAATGAAAAGTTCCTCCCGCATTTCGGCTTCACAGAAAATCACTCGGTCGGCTCCCCCCACACAATCTGCCCTGCCCCCACTGTGTAGCAGGCAAGTTACCAAGCACACCCCCCTGACCCTCTGCCGGAAGGTACCACGAATGCATTCCCCGCTTTGGATGGAGAGTAGAGTAGATTGTTTCCTTTGCAGGTGGAGAAGAAGTCAGGGTGGTAGTGGAGAAGGCATGAAAACCAGCATAAAGTGTGAGGACTGCAATGAGGCTTTATGTTTCACACCCAAACGAAATTGTTTTCATGAAATTCACCATATGTAAAGTATTTCTATATATGCTGAGGGCATTTGGCTGGATTGTGGTTGTGTGATGTGTATTTTAAAAGCTGGCCCATCTGTGGGCCAAAACCCAGTTACCGGCAAAGGTATAAGACCCATAGGAATTTGAATCGCCAGCCAGAGATAAAGCTCCTGAGCAGTAACTGGCTTCCAGAAACGCTGCCACTCCTTCTATGGCCCAAGACGCTGCTGCTGGGCATAGGAATTGGTGTTGCCTACAAGCTGTCCCATATTGGAGTTGGTAAAAATGAGTTTGAACATTTGAATTGGAGTAATGGCATCCAGCTCGGAGAATGAGATGGGCAATCGGTTCCATCTTTTGTGAGGGGGGACAATAGGTTTTACCGGGTCGAATGTGAGAAGCTCAGGAAGATCTGTCAAATTTAAAATTGGTTTTTTGAGTGTTTTCTGTTGCATGTGTACTTGGATCGTGAGTCTCAGCACCGTCTGATGGCTTGTATGAGAATGAAGACTTGTATGAAGATGGTGGCTGTATGCGGATATGCATCAGGACCAGGGTGATGCGTCTCATGTCAGAGCATATGCGTACGCATATAGAAGATTGTACATATACGGGCCTTTGGCCCTCGACATAGTGACGATCAATCAAGTCAATCAAGAAGTCACCGAACCATCCAAAGTAACAGTTTCTTATGCCGCTTGGCCGAGTGATCAGCTGTTATCGACCCGGCTGGGTTAGGGTTAGCTTCGTCTGAAGAGCTATAATTATTATCAAGATTGAGCATTGCAGGTGGAGCTTCAGTAGTGGGTAAAGACACATCAGCTATAATGACAGGTCGGTGATGTACCACTGTAGGTGGTGGTGGTTTGGAGGAGGTGCGCTTTGGATCAGAGTGATCGTCCATGATGCGACACTTGGCACTTTGTTTTTTTACATTTTTTGGTGAGGATGGTGGAGATGAGAGTATAAGTGGTGGGGGTAGGTAGTTGACATTAAGATTCCGAGGTCTGAAGGCTTCTCTGCTCATGGTTGTTGTGGTGTGGTAGATGGGAAGTGCGAAGGTGGTTACCACTGGACTGCAGGATGGTACTATCACAATCTCCAAAGTATTGCTATTTATATGCAACTCAGCACCAAAGAACTTGTCACACTGCCACAAGAATTCATAAATGGAAGCTTCTACTAGTTATCTTTCAATTCATAATATTCTAGGGGAGGGTTTAAGTGGGTGGCTGTGTTTTATAAGCGACAAGGCGCAGCACGCACGAAAGTGGGCCCTTTCGTGGGCCCGCTACCGGCAAAGGGATAGCCCCTGTCTCCACATCTGTAACATATAACACTCTTCTGGCTGACAGATGGGCCTCCCTCTTATGTCAAGAATAAGGCGGCATGAAGGGCGAGGCCTGGGTTTGGCAGAGACTGGCTTCGAACGATAGTAAATGGACGAAGCTTCTCCGGAAGGGCATGGCAACTGTACTGCGCTAATGCGGACTGTTCCACTCAGCTAATGCGCTATTCTAACCATGAGAGGCCATGATGAATATTCAGCCTCGCACCCTACTAAATATCCATACAAATTACTCCTGGCAGTATTTTTCCCTCTACAATCAATATGTCAGTACACAATTTCTTCATTCGCTCTGTGGTTTTGAGAGTATTCATAGAGTCTTGCGTTGATTTTTTGTATGTATTCAAACCATCCCGGCAGTTATGTTACACCTATTGGCGAGACATGTATCGCTGATTTTGCAACCTATACCAATGAGACCATCGGAGTGTAAGTGTCAATCTGTGCTTGAAGTATGAATGCAGAATTTCTTTCTTTGTAAATTTCTTTCGTTCATTAGCCGTATTCAATTTAGAACTGTACACTGATGAAATATTAGTTATATTGCTAATGTAAAGATTAACATTCTATTCATCTAATGGTTATACACATGGCTGTCAGCTCGAAACATTCTCATTGGTTGACTGATGGTATGTACCATCATGCAGTGGCTGATCTGTGGCAAATTCGGATAATCAAACTGATGTTGAATTCAAATCCAAAATCCCCAGTCTATGACTTTTTTTTTGATTATATATACCTTGTTTCATCTCCAAGTATACCTGGGAGCATGCAGATGAGCCAGTTCCCGAACCAGCGAATGGTGGTAACTCTGGACAGGGTGGCCTGGACTTGACGAGTCCCGTCACAAAAGCGAAGCTGCCACTGTATCTTGTAATTATTAGCTATAACCGATAAAATAATCCGCGTTCGAGCTGTACAGTCGCCACTCCCCGTCGGGAGAATTTCCTTGCTGCTTCCTATCTCGGGGTTTTGTGGATTGAAAATCACTTATTTCGTAACTGATTACACCCCACCGAGAGGACGATAAATGCTGATGGTGTGAAGGGACAGCGGTCCAGACGCGGGAGCACCACTTCCGCCATTGCAGCCGGTGGAGAGACCAGCAGAAAGCACTCTGGAAGGCGGTGGGAAAGGTGACGGGCTGGAAAGCGGGCAGATGCCGACACGTGCAGGTCTCTGAGTTGCTTTCCATGGAAGAGTGCGATCAAGCGGTGGTGGACTTCCTGGCGGCTACTGAAGTCGGGAAGTTCCCGCCCAAATGAATGGCGGTATGGAGCAGGCGCAGAGGCTGACTCAGGTGCGGGGGGCGGCGGCAGTGGGCTTATATTCGTTCTTTTCTTTTGTTTTCTTTTCTGTTCTATTTTTAACTTTCATTGTCAGCGGGGATGAAGGGTAGCGGGGGGGGGAGCTCCGCCATCTAGCCGGCTCGCCCGGAGGCGGAGGGGGTATTAGGTCCTGTCATACTCTAGTAAGAGTGAATACAGTATGAATAAACAACAACAACAACAACTGATTACACCGCATACAACTCTCGTCTCTTGATGTTGGGCACAAAAACCTTGTAACAGGTGTGCACGAACACAAACCCGGGTGAAAGCCAGTCTCCGCCGCATCCTTCGCTTCACCCAACTATTTCTCGGTCTACATGCAGGCCTAGTTGTTGCGATATGTAGGGGAGGACCGTGTGCATAGACTATGGTACAGTGAAGAGAGAAGGAGAAAGACTCGAGATATATACTGGAGATATCAGCCCGGGCCGGACTTTTGGGAAGCCTAACTCTTACTGAGTGTAGATTAACACATTCCATCGTAGAACCAGTATTTGTAGGCGGCTAGGCCTCGATTTTGGAAGCCTGCTTTAGCGGCAGCTAGGCCTCGCTTCATGCAGGCCGGCTGGGCCTGGCCAGCTTAGGAACACTGCATAGAACCCCGGCCTGGCAGCGTCGGGGAAACGCTGATACTACAAAAGAATAGTTTCTATTCTAGGATGCCAAATGACACGTTTTGAACGACTCGGCATAGGGAGCTACTATTATACCTCTTATGGGCGTTTCAGTCATTATGGGTCGTTACTACGTTTTACTATTACTTGTGAGTACCTACTAAGATCAACCGGGATTGGGAAAGAGCGGCCGAGACCGACAATTATTGCGAAACAAACTTTCCCATCAGTATAGAGCGAGCAGTAGGCACAAGTTAGTTAACAGTTTGATTATAATCAATCATGCTGTAAGCAACCGGCCTGGGGAAAGTTCAGCTCGTAGTATCGATTATACAGCGACACTGATTTGGTGAGTATTTTATCCTTAAAGGCTTCAAAATTTACTCAGTGGGGGTAATGGCCGGTACCAGTAGATACAGTCTTATGCGTGTATGGGTGGTAATTGATAGTATATGGGTGTTACTGTATGGCCTGGAATGAGGTTGATGATACACTGAGTCATCGAGTGGACTCATACACGTAGACTCGTTCACGATATACCGCGGCAGTGCTGTTAATGGATGTTAAGGGAGCCTTTCCACATGTGGCAAAGGGGAACTTGATAAAAAGAATGGAGGAAATGGAATTTGAAGCCGATCTGGTTAGATGGGTGGAGAGTTTCATGGAACAAAGAGCAGTGATTATGTCAATGGATGGAAAGGAGGGAGACAGCATGGATGTGGAGACGGGAGTTCCACAGGAGTCACCAGTGTTGCTGGTACTTTTCGTTATATACCTTTTGGGGTTGTTTGGCAAAGTTGACAATATGGAAAAGGAGTGTGAGAGCAAGGGCTTAGCTTTTGTTGTTGATGTGGCATGGGTGGTAGAAGGGGAACGAGTGGGAGAATGCACAGAATGATTGGAGAGATGCGCCGAGGGCACACAGTTATCAGCAAAGGAAAATGCCTGTCGATTTGATACTGAGAAAACCAAAGTAATAATGTTTACTTGAAAGAGAAAACATAAAGAACTGAAGATGAAGGCCAAGATTTAGGTTGGAAATCATGGGGTTGGATATAATAAAGAGTCGACAAGATGGTTGGGAGTATGGCTGGATGATCTGCAAACTCTGAATGACCATACGAAAAAAACAATTGCGAAAGCAAGAAAACTGCAAAATATGTTGAGGTCCATCAGCAACAAATATTTCCGTCCGGGCGGAATGGCTCCGTCAAAGTGGACACACTCCATCCGAGCCGTCAGCGACACCCCAGTGGCGGATTACTTCCCACCCGGTCTCAATACCATGCATCACGTTGCATATCGCTCTCCAATCTCTGTTTCTCCGGTTCTTCTCGCTCTGTCGGTCTCCTATTTTAAACGAACACTCTGGCGTTGAGGCCAACTGTGACCATACGTCGGAATGGATTCATTGGGTACACGCATGCACCTGGATTGCAGTGCGTTGGGTGACGTTGCAAAAATCTCTCCTCGTGTTCCTTCTACCTGTGCGCAAAATGCAATTCTCTCTTTACTAATTATACACATCATTCCAAGTCGCCAGATCTATGTGGCTATTGACAATCCTTCGCTCATTCCATCCATCGCCTGTCTTACTACTAGTAGCTATCTCTGGAATTGCTTGCGCGCAGCCGACGATGTTTCCCAGGCTGAAAACTTGGCGCGCAACGGCTGCCGGTGCTTTTCTCAGCTGTATAAATTTTGAGAGGGGATCCAAGTTACCCGAGAATTCAGATATTGTGGTGAGCGCCAGGGCTAACCAGTACTCAACGAAAGGTCCATCCTCGTGTTGGAGCTTGATTTTGAATAGTCATTGCAGTTGCCACGGAAGACGCCCATTCAGCGCGCCAGAACACCTCCCCGGGCATTGCCTTTCCCACACCCAGTCATTCTGTCGATCCCCTCTGCGCCAGCTCTGGGGGGGGGCTCCCTGTCTATCGACACATCTGAGATATGCGTTCACCATCTAAACCCTCAACATGAATCTTAATACCATCGTAATTACAGAGCTCCATTGCATGCAGTTGTTAATCCGATATATATCTCTTGTTATGACTGTTGTGCTTGATAAACTCCTGTGTGCAGCTGTATATTACCACGCGGTGTGTTGTGCCTTGTGTATTGTCGAGTAATGCTCTGAAGTCTTTAATCATAGCATCAGGATGCTTTCCATCACGGCGGTTTTGGGGTCCCATAAATTCACGCTTCCAATATGACTGGGAGCTCAGGGGGGCTGCCAGATCAGCACCGGAAGGGAAAACTTTGCAGGCGGCAGCACTGTTCCCCGAACGCTGAGCGAGGGCTTGGAGATTGAGCTCTCTGATTTTGAAGCAGACAATGCGACGCTGAAAGGTGATTACTTGTTGCAGGGAGTTGAGATTGTGATTGGAGGCGTTCCAACTGTCCTTGAGGTTCGGTTTATGTGCTTGTTCATGGCTCTCGGCAGAATACTGTTGCAAGGCTCCGTATGGACTAATCTGTTCGGCCCAATGAGACATCAAATGGATCTTCGGAAAGTTGAAGTCGGCATCTAACTCCTTGCAAATATCCATCTCGTGGCTGATATAATCCCGCCAGGCATTCATTTCGGGCTGCTTCTTGGACGGCGTCCAAGAAGCAGCATTAGCTTTCTCGTCTACCTTTCGCTTCTTCATGAGTTCCATTCTCAGGGTATTGGCTTTAGCCTTGGCCTTTTTGCCTGCTCGCCCGAGTAAGAAAACATCTTTGAAGGTGTGAAAATGACGCAAGGCGTACTCCATGTAGTGCAATGTTGCATCATCGTGGGATTGATATCGACCATAGATATAGAATTCTAACAATCCCCGTGCGCACACAATTGCGTGATTGAATATGGAACGCTGAGCGGGGCTTCCGCCTGATAGACACTGGGTTACAACTGCAAGCAAGTACCGGCTCATTTCCTTCATCTCCTTCCCATTCCATTGAGAAACTTCCTCATATGACTTATTTTTTGGTGTGAGGTTGTGGTAAGCAGGCACTGATAACCACATTGCATTGTACTTGTCGAGCCGTTCATGCCTCTTCATGAAGTGGAAAATCCACTTCTGGAGGTGGTCAAGCATGCCGATCTGCATTGTATGAAGGAGGTGAGGCTTAGGGAGGTTGCTCACAATACCGGGAATATGTCGAAACACGTTGAATCCTCAGTGAACATGCCGCGACAATAGTTCGGCATCGGCTGCCTTGGTGTTGGCATCGCTGAGCGTTCTATATAGGTTGTGATCCCGCCAGGGGTGTTCCTCGTCAGGAGGCACATAATCCCCAAGTTCATTCATTGGACACTCGCACCAAAAACAGACATGCGGCTTGATATTATGTATGTCTCTATACTCTGGGCAATCGGCAAGCCATGCTGCTAAAACCGGTTGTCAATGCCTGAAGTTGCCATCTGCACAGAGAACATTGTAATACCTGCTCTCGGCGCTGGGATTTTGTTTAAAGGTGAGTAGGTGGAGTACCCGCCGGAGTACTTTGTTCAGCACCTCTCGGTTTGTTTGCCGCTGCTCATCCAGCCACGTCTGAGGAATATTGCGGTTCTTGATCGGAGTCGGTAGGAGTGCGACAATTACGACGCTGTGGGTTGAGGGTATCTGGCGGATCTTCAACGATATATTGCCAATTGTCATATATACAGGCCACTCTTTCTTGTCGCCAGCAAAATTCGAGAGATGTGTTCCGTCGGACATGAAGATCAAAGGAACCAGTATATCCCCCACTCTGAGCGTTGTCTCAATGTCGATTAGCATGTTATTATCCTCGAGAATCTCTCCTTATCTGTGTCTCCCACCACCAGGCCGCAGTGTGCATTTCGGTATAGAGGCGTTTCGATAGCGTATCGCTGTTAAAGCAATGCTGAGGGGTGTAAATGAGATTCTCCGCGCAGGCTGGCTGCCGCATCAACGATCTCATGCTTTTGATGATGTCTCGACTCCAGTATTTGATAGGGCGTTGGTGATTGTCATTCCATCTGATATCCTCGAGAGTGTGTAGTTCCCACTCCCTGAGAGCCTGATCATCTGGCATGGTAGCCACGAGCTTCTGGACGCGATCCTCGTTTTTGAAGCTTGGAAATGCAGAGCGGTGTTTTCTTCCTTCCGAACATTGTCAGAGTACGTCTTCATGCCCTTCTTCTTGATCCCACACTGGATATATTTGTACTCTTCACGTGTCGCAAATGGGAAGTAGGGATTGTTTTGTTGGTTCATCTGAAGGCAACCGTGAGCGTCGCGTTCCCATAGCTGAGCAATGTAACCGCTCAGCGGAGCGCCGGCGCTGGGGTATGTCTCCATCCGCAGCAGAGGAGGTGGCAATGGGTGAGATTCTCGGTCTGCGATGCTTTCAACATGTTCGAGGTAGGGAAACGCGTCCAAGTCTTCAACTGAATCTTTGTTAGCGTTGAATTCACGAAGCTGTGCGGGTTCAACATCTCGGGGAGCGCTGCGAATAGTCAGATTCTTCTGGCGTGCAACTTGAAGGTGTTCAGGATGGTGTAATTTGATATGTTTAAGTCGCCAGCTGTCCGAGGTGGACTTCTTTTGGAATGAAAATTGGAGGCAACGGAAAGGGGTCTTCTCTGGTATCGTCGACGACACGGGAGGAGTGGAGTATACACTCCAGAAAGGGACGAAAGTTGGTGCGGGGCGTGAGCAGCCTCCTGTGTAAGCTCATGATACTTTCAGCTAACTTATCGAGCATCAACACCATTACAAGGAGGTGCCTTAAACGCCAGGAGTTGCAAACACGCTGCTTGCCCGATGTCCCAGAATACTATGAATAACCTAAAACCAATAAAAATAAAACCAGTACAAAACCCATAAATAAAATAAACCTTGAGAAATCCAAAAACCTTGCGACGCATGTAATAATCTATACCTGAGATAAATAGAATAGAACAAAGGAAACGAACAAGACAAGAACCCGACCCTGACCAGAGAGCAACAACCGTCGCCTCCTCAGCAACGCGAGGACTGGTTTACTCCTCGCCTACCGAGCTATGCAGGTGCGCCTCAGGGAGAGGAACATCGGGGAGAGGGACATCGGAGAGACTGTCACCACCTGCCAATTCGATCAGCAGCTACTGATTCACATCCACATCTGAGGTATTTCTGGCTGCCTCAGCATCTCGCAAAGTTGGCGCCGCTGGGTGAGGTTATTGTGGCGTCACAATCCCCAAATGCTCCAGCCCACTGAGGGGATGAGTCTCTGGAGTTCGTGGTCGTGGGCGAGGCTCCGGGGTTTCTGGCCGTGGGGTTTGTGGCCGTGGGGTATACTCACACATCTCCTGGCCTTGCTCAGGTAGTACGATTGGCTGATCGTCTACCATGGTATCTACATCGTCGGCTGATGTATTTACCATCTCTCCCTGGCCAATCGTCCGAGGTTCTTTGCGATCATGCTCATTCTCCTCCTCCTCATCTTCCTCCACTTAATCGTCACCGTCCCTTTCCATATCCACATTGCCGTCTAAATCAAAGCCGTCCGGCGTGTCCACATCATCCTCCATGCGCATATCCACATCAGCATTAAGTTCTGAGTCAAATTCCGTGTCTGACTGCTCAGCAGAGTTGGTATCAACATCTGAGCAGATTGACACAGTGGGCAATGCTTCCAGCTCTAAATATACCCGCTCTTGTTAGCCCTCCGTGTCCGAGTCTGGCTCATACATTTCCCTCTTCAACTCCAAAGCAACTGCACGAGAGATATCATCTCCTCCTGGGGTTTGTTTAACAATACCTTTCTCTTTACTGTTTCCCTTACCCTTCCCTTCCTCCGTTGCCTTCCCCTTCCCTTTCCCCTTCCCATCCTTTGTACCCTTCCCTTTCCCGGTTCCTTTCTCACTGCCCTGCGTGTCCTCCTCACCCTCGCTGTCATCATTGTCATTGCCATCGCTAGGACGACTCCTTCCACCGCTCGGCCCTCCGGGATCTACCCAGTCCTCCTCATCATCATCGTCGTCGATTATCTCATCCCAATTCAGGGGTCTAACGGCCAGGAAGTCGCCTGGCTTGAACTACCAGCAGCTTGGTGGCTCAATCTTTGCCCTGAGATCTTCGCTACTGTACCAAGAGAAACAGTCGCCGGTGCGTTTAATCTTCCCAGAGCTGGTTGTCTGCGGATTGGAGAGATCAACTTGATCACCGAAGGCACGGGGGTTGTCCCACCTCCAATTGTTCATTAGGTTGCGGGTTTTGTGAATCATTTGCCCCATATTTGAGTGGAAGGCTGCCCACCACTCCTGGAAAGGAGAACTCCTGCTCCTGCGGTGCGGCCACATCAGCTGGAAATGTGAAAAGTGGCAAGTCGTGACTGGATCAAGAAAAATTATATCATAAAAGAGGTCCCATGTCCTCTTATCCTTGACGCCGCAAACATTGTATATCCGTATGAGTCCACGGATGTGTTCCGAGATGAATCCCTTCATACGGTCCCGATTCAACGACAGGAGTCGATTTATAACTGATGTCGGCATTTTTGCCCTAGCAGTTGCCTTCCCCTTTCCTTGGTGGCTGCCCTTTGGTGCCATCGCTGCGAGTTGAAAATGAATCTACACCGGATGCGTTAGCATTACAATGCAGTTGACTGTAGCGGAAGGAAGCCCAGAGGGAACATACAAAGTGGTGTAGGTTATCGGGTGTGTTTTGGAGCGACAGGCGTTGTTTCGTTCAAGTCACGTGTTGTCGAGGGAGTTCAGGATACTGGCGGTGTGTTTAATACAGGAGGAAAACAGGATGGAGGTGAAGGTGGGAAGATGGGATATATACACTCAAGTTCCTGTGATTTCTTGGTTCAACTTGTTTTGTTGGTTAACGAACACAAAACGGCCCAGCCTTCATCTTGCAGATCCACCAGGCACCACATGAATGAGGAGACTCGAAACAAGATTTAGTACTCCCAGAGAGGACTGTATAGGACACCGGGCGTTGCTTTGGCATCTTGTACCACTTTACCGCTCTGACCTCGTGCATCTCGGAGTCAACTGAGTAGTTCTCTGATTGTCCCAATGGTGCAACCATCCAACACGGCTACCAACGCCTAGCAGTGGAAAAAGCACACGCAACTGATGTCATGGGATAGAGAATACGTCATTGTTCCATTTGCAATGCTTTTAGCTCTGCTAAAGGGGGATTTCCACCGGGAAGCTGAAGATATACACAATTGATGGTTCAAGGTATTGTGCCAAGAATGGGTGCAATACTATGATAATTTCGCCAAGAAGGCATCAACACCCTTCAAGCGGTGCAAATAGACCTTCAGACGTTGCTGTAACAGTGAATTTCAATGCTGAGTTTAATCTGATGCCAGTTAACCCCATAAGTGAATGCTTTTCAAGAGATCTCGTCCCAGAGTATTGTCAGGGTTTAGAGGCTAGCGCGGTCTCCACTGTGCCTCCCGTTTTTGTCGAATCCCTCCATGGTTGCTCAAATAGGAGTCTACCTCGCCTGCCATTGCATATGCATGCAGAGGACATTATTCCTACCTTCTTATCATTGAACATCTATACTGGACTATGTCTTCCCAAAGCCCTCACCCTGACACGACTCCGGTCATATGAAATGTTCGAAGGCTTGCTAATCGTCAGAGTCAACATAAGCGTGGGCCTTCGGGGAATTCCCAACTTCCACCTGCCAAGAGACGCGTTTCCGTGCCGGCTGGCAAGAGGGATACCTCTCAAGCAGGGAGTTTCGTACCCTCTACAATCCAAGGTCAGAACTCCACCCCCTTATCTTTGCTGAACAATTCTCGCGTTGCAGATATCACTCAACGCGTGCCTTCCACCCCATCCGCTACACTGCAACGGTCAATTCTACTCCAACCGCCACACCAGTTACAAGCAGTCGTAGCACACCAGCACCCGGAGGGACCTTACAGACGGACTGAACGTGTCGCGTTGAATCGAGCCCTGCATCCAGCATTGCTAGCACTCCCACTACTCGCAGCGGTCTTTAAAACCTGCCTACCCCCATCGCTACTCCAGAAGCCTGCACGATCATTACAAATCCACTAAGAACTCCAGCTACAGAACGGAATCAGAGACAGAGGCAGTGGCAATTGCAACTGCAGGCGGTGTCTACACCTCCATCCATGGTCTCCGGCAGTCGCAGCATCCATCGATTTGGTCACTCAGACATGACACGTCTTGTATTTGCAACGGGCAGACTCTAGGAGCTCTACATGTGGAACAGACGGCCTTTGATGAGTGCAGGCGACTGGGGGATGGTAAGTTATGCAACGTGACGCGTTGCGAAAGCATTAGCTGAAGGCCCACACTGGCAGATAATAGTGACGTACTGGAACACCGCTATGCAGCAAAACAACATTTGGTCCATAGCATTCAAGGCACGCACAAAGGAGATTTTGAAAGAGGTATGCTAAATCAACGGCCCACATTGGATATTACACGCTCAAACCGGTACCAGGTTCGAGCACAACTCGATAAGGTTAAATCTCATTCTATTCAATCAGCAAGGGACAACATAGCAGAGCTTTATGATCTCCACCTGTTTGAATCTGCCACAGAGCGTTTGGAATTCATTGATTCCCTTTGACCAGACGATAAGTATCTGTTTCCTATCGCAGAGCGTGTGGAAGGTAGTGTACGCTGTCCAAATCCAACGCAGAGAGAGTCAAAAGCTCCTAACGAATGGCTAGCGTCCACTTTACTTCCTGGCGGAAGCAATCCCGCTGTTTATCTACATCAAATTTTATCATCGGGCAAATAACCGCGGTAAGTATGCTGATGGATTTTACAATTCAATGATTGACAACAAGGACGGTCATATACCCTCGCTACTGATTATGTTTACCTGCACCGCGTTGTGCCACACTCTCCTGGAGTGGCACAAGACCAAAGGTGTTCATCCGAAAGCTTCCAAGTCAAAGCTGAAAGCAGACAGACTTGATCACTCGAACTACTTCAACTGCAAGAATAACGGTGGTAAGATCGTATCCTGCTGCGCTGTAACGGGTCACAAATTGTTAACTTTCCCTGGCGTTGCAGACACGTATACATTCTTGATGAATATCTGGAACACACTACCGGAGAGCTACCAGCAGAGGGTGTATAACAACACTCTTGCCACAGTCAAGCGTCAGATCTAACAGGCGGAGAACACAATGCCTGCCGTGGTGATCCGCACGGAAGCAGCGCGTGTGGACAATGCTATTCTTGTTGACTATTTGACCTCCGAAGTGGCGGTTGAGGAACCTGAGATTGGAAGCACTGACCCAAACATCCCGATAGACAACAATTGCATGAATAACGAACTGCATTTCGGGATGCCAGGGGGCAGTGGGGATTTCGAAGATGAAGGTGACGAAAGTGATGCCAACCCCACTGCCAGCCGGCAATGACGGGCCGCGACTGAACTCGAGAGGTTTGACCTGGGAACCTGTGATGTTGACAGGTATGAGGGTGAGGATGGTGATGATGCAGATGAGGAGGAAGACACATCGCAAGCCAATGATGGATCAACACAGAATGTGGAGGACTGAGGGCATTGTACTAGAGAGTGTGAACATTGGACAGTATATTTCAGACATGTAAAATATGATAATGGCAAAGCAAATGCAACGGCAAGCGATGTATCCAAAGCGAAGACTGCATTGCAATAAGTGACAAAATCTCAAAGCTAAACATAAACGAGAGTGCGGCATGTGGCTATCGGCCGAAGAAAGGAATAAACATCGCCAGGCATTGTGTAAACGGCTACTGCATAACTGCAACCCCTGTGGAGAGTGTAACATGCGTGTCGTTCTGATGGTGCGTATACATCACCACAATCCGGACGCAAAGTAAAGGAAGCCTGACGCCAGAGCGGCGAGCGTAATATACAACACGACGCGTCGCAAGAATAAGAGGCATGGAATAATAGCCACCGCAAGGGAGGTATGTAACGCGACCCGTCACTTGGGGGACGGGCCACGTCTGATTCCCTCTCAGAGGTTACGACGTTCCGCCAGAGCGGTCATAGCCGTCCAGGACACCCGTGTGTTTCAGACGGAAACTAGAGTTGTTGCTGATGTCCTTAATGGCTAAAAGAGGACTATTCTCTGGAAGTTGTCAAAGAATCCAGATTGCAGCAGTTCAGGCAGTGGTTTTGTATTGGTCAGAACTGGGGTGGAATGGAGAACAATGCAGGTATCAGGAGGTACGGAAGTCATTGAATGAATGGGTCAGAAGGGTAACAGGCTGCTTCAGGACGACACCTCAATGAGCACTGCTGAATGATGCCGGGTTACAATCTGCAAATGCCATCCTTAATAACCCTGTAGGGTGCGATAAGCTATGGGAGATGATGATGCCCAACTCAGTAGCCGGAGGGAGAAGGTTAACATTGTGAGGGAGTGTTCTTCAAATGGTGGATGGGATTGATAACTTGATCCCAGAGAAGATTCTTGAAAGGAGGAGTGATGAGAGAAGAACGCTGCCGATAAGTCAAGTGAGCCTAAAAGGCAAAGTGATAATTCAGGAAGAGAAGCAGGTAAGGGCGGAAGCGGGAGAACGAAGAGAAGGTCTAGTTCTTTCGACTGATGGATCGCGAACAGAGAATTAGTGGGTAGGGTATGCAGTGGAATGGGAAACAGAAGGAAGGTGGGAAAAGAGGAGGGTACACCTAGACCGACAGAAAGAAGCATTTGATGCAGAAATGTATGCGGTATCGGAAGCAATGAAGATTGTGGAAGAAATCAGTGAAGAAGAAGAAGTGAGGAGAGTGACAGGGTTTACGGACTCGCAAGCGACTTTAAGAAGTATTCACTCCTACGAACCAGGACCAGGACAGCGGTTACCGTTATGAATGATGAGATGGGAAAGGCAGTTGTTAAAGACCGTTATCCAAGTGAAGTACCGGAGGGTACCTGCACATATGGGTATAGAACATAACAAGCAAGCGGATCCACAAGCGACAAAGACAGCGTACAAGCATGAAGGTCGGATTACCGAGACGCAAAATCCGCTACCTTATTTGAATCATGTTTTTCTTGCCCATATTAGTTGAAGGTTAAGTGAGAGGGAATGGGAAAAGCGTAAAGAGGAAATTATAGAGATGGGGAAGAAGTCGAAGTATAGTTACCGGTACGATTGTGTGAACAGGGGGGGTATCAAAGTGGTAATGACTTCTCGGAAATCCATTGCATTGAAATACAACCAGCTTATGTCAGGACATGCACTGACGGCACAGTATCTACGAAGAATCGGAATCAGAAGTGATATGAAATGCTGGTGTTGTGGTGTAAGGGCACGTATGCCTGCGTTCAGCCTCATAGGTATACATATGGTATTTATTGTGATAGGGTTGCAAACGTGGATGCGAGTGATAGGAGATGATGAATTGGTAAGATTATCGGGAGAGATCTAAGGATCGTGGCAAGCCGACTATCCAGAATGGCCGTTACCTGGCCTCGGGTCACGTGCCGCTGATATATTATCATCCTCGTTAGGTACAGACCTCCTGGGCTGCATAAACCATTCAAGAGACCTGGAAAGGAAAGAAATGGATTAAACAATCATGCCACGTACGTCCTCGTACAAGCTCAAAAGTCCCGCTACTGATTTGCACCGTACGGTAGCCTTTTGGTGGATTCGGCACACAGTGAAACTCCACCTCCCATCGACTGATATCTGGAGGTTGTAAAACCCGTGCCGACGGCATTTATACCGGGCCGAGATCGAATAAAGTAATAAAGTATGATGCAGAAATGAGAAGAGAAGAAACAGAAGAAAGAAACGCCCAATTGATAACTTTCCTCCGCTCCCGAGATTCGGACCTCAATTCTTCCGTTTCTCACTCCCGAATTCCTACAACATCCAACATGCCATCCAGTACTGCATTCGGAGTTCATATCATCTTTGCGTAGGTCTTTGTCGGAATCGTCAGGGTGGTAGAGCTTCCACACATGACTGGGCATCAATCGGAGCTTCCACTGCCGGCATCGGTCGTAGCCGTCAATCGTATATGTCAATTGCTTGTAATCTCATTCGTAGACACCTAGTACCTAAGTTTCTCTAAGGTGGTGATACTTACAAAGTTCAAGCGAGCTTGCCCTGTCTGAGCTCAGGAGAATATATCTTGCAGCCGGTAGTCATCGGTAAGTAGCATTGACTCGTAGATACTGCTTGACTCGGTAATCGTCTTTGCAAGTCCACTTCCGTGACTATCTGGTCGACTTCATGACTGCGCTCTCGGTAGGCGGCTTTAGTAGAAACTTCATCGACTTGGTAGACTTGTCTGTGTGTGTCTCGATAGGCCGCCTCCAGGTGGGCTTTTGACTTGTCGGTAGAACATGACTGATCTGACACAGCTATCTCTCTCTTTTGAATATTTGTTGCTCCGTCAACGACTTCATATCGATTGTCTATTGCCATGGTGCCTGGGTAGTAGTGTAATTTGGATCTCCGAATTGCTATTGAGATTCATTGATGATCCAGGATTGTAATTGTAATCTCTGATTCGACATGTAATTTAGTTCGGCTTTCATTTTATCTGTAAACTATCTTCCTTCGGCTTTGGTCGTGCTTCTGCGTCGCCCACTGTCCAGTGTCTATCCTGTCTTGCTCTGCCTGTTGACTTACGGTCGTATGAGGCATCCCAATGCTCTCAATCTCGACGTCATTACAACGGCGCCTTGTCATGACTTTGGGCAATGATGTGAGCTTTCACTCTTGGCATCGTCATAGCCGTCGGTTTTCATATTTGACTCGCTGGTGACCATTTGAGAGTTGTAGAATGCGCCAATTGCATCAGCCGTGGGCGGTATGTCATTGATCCATATCTAACACGTCAGCTTCACAGTAGGTGGTCATACTCACCATGATAGAAGCGCGCCTCTGCTCTCGGAAAGCCGCTTCATACATTGCAGATGCAGATTTCGGCATCTCTTGGATCGGTATCCAGTAGGGTCTCGGTGGACAGCTTCTCAGTGATAGTTATTCGGATGATAGCTTCGGTGCATTTTTGGTCGACTTCTCTTGGCCATCTTGGTAGGCAGCTTCGGTAGAATATGTGTTTGTTTCTTGGTAGTCATTTTGTAGGGCTCTGGTAAGGTTGTTTGACCTTCAGTTCAGTATGCCGTTCGGCAATCACTTTTGAATCTTTGGTACGTCATTAGGTAAGCGTCTCGGTCAATGGCTTGGTACGGTAATGCTCCCGGTAATCCTTTCATTCAATCTCCATGTGAAGTCCTTCGGCAGTGATATCTGTCGCTATGAGATCTCGGTCATCATCTCTTGGTAGTTGTCTTGACTGTCTCTTGTGATGCCTTTCGGTAGACTATTCGATAGACTATTCGGTTCACTATTCAGTAGACTATTCAGTATGCTCGGTGGTCGTTTTCGATCTCCTTCGGGACCAATTCGGTATTCTTATCGCGGTTGGTCGGTAGGGCATTAGGAACTGCTTCGGTTGCCATATTGCAGTCGTTCGGTTTCTCGTTCGGAACTGCATCACTAGTCATATTACACTCGTTCGGCATGGCTCAGGGTTTTTCGACTTCTCGACTCTCTGGTGCATTTGTAGGTCTACTGCACGTCCGTCATATGCTAGGTGAACTTAACGTCGTACATCGCAGGGTGCGCTAGCTGGCTCTGCTCCGGGTTTGCTTGTCGATTCATCGGTAGGTGTTTGCCATCATTTCACTCCATCCTCTTATTGCCATTCTCTGAGTCCGCTGGTCGATTTATCTGTAGGTGTGCTTGCCATCACTTGACTCGGTTGACTTATTGTCGTTCTCTGAGTCCACTAGTTGATTCATGTCCAGGTGCACTTGCTGCAGCTAGCATTCCCAATTGGTGAATGCATTTTACGGTGCATCGTTCCTGCACTTCCGGGACGGTGATTGTTTGCATTAGGGGTTGTCTGAGATTCCTGTATGGTCATCCCCTTCCGTTAAAAGTCGTTGCTCCGCCGGCGACTAATCTCAGATGGCTTCGTAGGGAACATCAATTGGAAGGGCTTGATTCGGAAGTTAAATTGCAGTTGTCAGTTGACATCGTAGTTGTGTAGCTCGGGATCGCCGAATCTGGATCGGTATCTCATTCGGGAGTATTCTTGGTGACGTAACTTCGAAATGGATATGGCATTGTATCCCGTATTGTAATCATCATTGTAATCGGCATTGTAATCGGCATTGTATTCTCTGCATTGTATTCTGTACGGCAAGGCAGCCAGTATCTTCCTGTATGTCGCCATAGCCAAAGATTGATTGTCATCCAGTCCAGAACATCTCTGGGATGGGCATATCGGTGCAAGCCCCATTCTCATTTTCTCAAAGATAGCTCTTTTCCTCGATAAGTAGCCTTCTGCGTGACCGTCGTCTCTCGTATCTGGGACATTATCTCATGCCCGTGCATCCAATTGCTTCATAAGTATTTGACATTCCAAAGTGCGCTCTTCGCTGTCAATTGTCATTCTTCTGTCGGGAATATCTCCGAACTGCTCCATCTATGTTAGCCAAAGGAATCAAGACAAAAGATGGAAGTGGTGGAAGGGAATATGCAGGAGGCCTTGTCATTAACGGTTCGCCCACACAGGAGCCAAGCCCCACCGTTCAGTCTCTGCCTTCGGGTCTCAGCGAGCCGGCAGCAGTCATTCAAGAGTCTCCTCGGAGGGGCTCTTCTGCTGCAACTACCGCCGCTGCTCTCTGCTCGTCGCGTCCAGAACTTGGGTCTGTATCACCTGCTGAAGCCAAGGTGATGTCTTCCAAAGTCACTCCCAGCAGCCCTATGCATTCCCCAGTCTCTCAGGCAAATGCTACGACGACTTCAATGCTTCATAGAAGATGGTCGAATCCAGTTGCTCCAAGTGTCTGTATACCCGGACCGCGCCCCAGAAGCTGGTCATTGACATTATTGTAATCATTATCGGCTTGTGAGACCTTCGATGCCACTGCCGTAGTCACCGGTGTCATTCCTCTGCTCCACTCACACTCGGTGATCGAAGGGAGTTAATCAAGCCCAGTCGATGTCAGGATTTTGTTTGGGAAACCATGGCAAGCCAAGTACTAAATCGTACGCCCGCATTGGCATGACTAGCACGTCTGATCTGTCAACCGGTGCAAGATACTCCAAGTACTGGACTGTGATCCGCATCTTCCGGCTGTCCTTTGCATGTTGTATCACACCTCCGGTCATGGCGAGGGTGGTGCTGTGTGCCGCCTGATATCCCCAGTCACTGGAGAACCCTCGGTGTCATAAAGATGCTGGTTCCGCCGCAGTCAGCAATAGCCCGTACACATTGCATCTCGCCACGTCTGTGTGGTATTTGTACTTCGTGAACTATGTTTGCCGAATCTGGTGTTTCAGTCCCATATAGATATTGACTGATCATTCTTGCCCTCAGGCTCTCAAGGACGACTGATGATTCTAGTGAGATCTCATGGGGTTGAACTTCGTCCAGAGTCGCCATTAGTGCCTGTGCCGCCAACTTTAGTTTTTTGCTGGCTGAGTGTCGAAAGATCGTTGGCGCTTGCTTTGTCAATTGTTTGATTGTCTATAAACTTGTGCTCTGAGACAATCATAGTCTCTGTAGTCGGCGTAGTCATCATAGTCGGTCTGCGGAAATGTGTCTATCTGTAACCGTAAATGCACTTCACGCTGCACAATGTATCGCCGGTATAAGTTCGCCTCAATTGCAGGAAAGATTCTCATCCTCAATGTCCTTCAATGGTAGGGTGTCATCTCTGTAAGTGCACTTTGCTTGTGCAGATGTTCGTGGAAGTAAGAGTGCTTCAATTGTAGAGGGTCTTCGCTGTAAGTGCACTTCCTTCCTGCCAGATCCTCCTCTGTAGGTATGAGTAGCCGTAGATTGGGAGGATAGGTGCACTTCGCTCAAATTGAAGGATTGTAGTCGTAACTGTGCGGACTTGTAAAATGTCTCTGACTTTACCTTTGATTCATGATATGGCGACATTCAGGAGTTAGGTCACTCCGTCCATTGTTGGTGCCCGGGCTGATGATCACGCTAAATTGTCTTATAGGAATGGTCTTGTACTCGTGATCATGGTCTTCAATGTTGGAGACACGCCTTGTGCACAAATTGTTCTCTGAGCTCGCTAGGTTTCCGCCGTGAATTGATGCGTTCAGGGGTGCAGTCGCGACATCTCCGGTGTCCGGGGTTCGATTGCAGCAATTGGAAGTAATTGGTGTTGTCTTGAGCTCATCTGGATCGATCGTATGCAACTTTTGTCATGGGCTGGGTGGTGTCCTGTAGGATACTAATCGCCTTCATTGCTGGTGACGCGCCTTGTGCGCCAATTGCTCTGTGATCTCTACTTCGCTGTCATCAGGTTCAATTGAACAATGGAACGGTCAACACATGGTGTGTTGCAGTAAGAACACTTCGATATCTTGTTTGGAGGGCAGTATTCTGAATTGTTGACTCCATTGTGTCGCATGTCGGAAAAAGGGGTAAAATTCGTCAACTCGTAATCCCGTGAGCGAAACGTATTAGGTTACTGAAAAAGCGATAATAGTGTAAGGGCACGTATGCCTGTGTTCGGCCTCATAGGTATACATATGGTATTTATTTGAATACTGTTGCAAACGTGGATGCGAGTGATAGTTGATGATTTATAGGTAAGATTATCTCTAGAGATCGAAGGCTCATGGCGAGCCGACAATATAGAATGGCCGTTACCCGGCCTTGGGTCACGTGCCGCCGTTACATGTGGGCATTAATATCAAACAAGGGATCACCAGTTTAAAAGGTGGAAAAGATGCAAACAAGAACAAAAGCGGCTTTGGGTTGACGGGCAAAAGGGGGAAGAGGGGTATGAGGGGGTTGAGAAGGTGATGAAAAAGCCAAAGATTAGTTTGCTGATGTCTTTTGTCTTTGCAGAAGAAAAATGTTCGCAAGCATTGATGGATTTTCTTTCCATTACTGATGTTGGTAGAATTAGTGGAATGAGGGAGGAGGTGGACTCAGATCACAAGGAGTTGAGTGATGGGGGGGTGGAAAAGTTAATGTTGTTTTTTGGCGGTTTCGATTGTTTTGGGGAAGAGGACTTGCGACTTTGCTTTTGTCTCTTTTATGTTCCGAAAGAAAGGGGGAAGATATGTGTAAGAGATATGCCATGGCCGCTAGCGGCCGAATGTAATATGATTACAAACAAACATACAAACTCGTTCACGGTTAATCACTTGAGACTTACCATTGCGAGTGCCACTTCATCACCTCCGCGGGATCTCCGGACTCTTCTAGTATACGAAGTCATAGAACCTCTCTTAGGTAGTTTAAGAGACTTCGTCTTCACCATTAAATGCAACATGTTACAGATGTACATGATGTTACAAGTCTGATACACGGTCACGGCTGCAGGGGCTGATGCCTCCTGTATATATCTCGAGTCTTTCTCCTTATCTCTTCTCTGTACCATAGAATACATGCACACGGTTCTCCCCAGCTTCCATATCGTAACACAACAGGTGCACACGCTGAGCGAGTGAGAGTATGTGAAGAAGTAAAGGGGAAGATGTTCGGTAAGATCTAAGAAACATATGGGCGATGTCCATATAGAGTTGTAGTTACAAAGCCCTGGATAGCAGTCCCTCGGCTACCCTACTCAGTAGTATTTGGGCCCCGCCGTAGAAGATTGGACGCTCCTTTTCCAGCATGTTACCATAACAAACTGATTAGATACGGTATAGCATTAGGCATAACACAATCTACATATAAAAGAAAAGGTAAAGCCAGTGTGCTTTGACTTTGTTGTTAGCTTCGCTCCCAGGCCAATAATGACTCAACTCAGCAAAATCCATTGTCAGAAATGCGGTGTCCGGTATTCTACAGCCTAAACCGAGTACTAAACGACTGCCGTACCTCCCGCGTATCGCCCGTTTCGCAAATGCGGATAATGTTTTATGCCATTTCGTAGATACAAGCCAAGCTTTGTGAAATTAGTGAAAGCACTCCTAAGGCGGGATTGATTTTGATTTTTGTGATATCTGGCTGTATAACGCATACTTGGGATCATTCCATACAACTATTACTTACTCAGACGTGTCAGTTCGTCTTACTTAACATCGCTCGTGCCTAGTGGTGGCAAATTAATTCCGCTCGTCGCGTGCGAATGTCGAACACGTGGCTAGACAAACTGTGAACGAGAGAAAGGCTAAACGGCCGACACTACTTCTACTTGGTCACAGCACCATTCATTCCCAACGCTAATGCCAACGCCACATACATTACTCCATCATAGTGGATGTCGCAGAGAATTTAACACTAGCACCGAAGGTAAGTACCTAAAATTGTTTTACCGATAGGTGCGATCCTGTACTTGTCTACTCTAATTACGTCTCTCCCGCTTGCTGATCATGAACTCGAGGCTCTGCTCCAAATTTACGTACGTCCTCGTCATTCTCACTCTGCTCAGAAGATATACAATTCCATATTGACTCTATCTCTTTCTCCTTTGCGCTTCATGCCGAGATTCTTGGGTCCGAGCTAGCGTCTCTCTCACCACCGTTCCGCACGAACTCTCAAAACAGGGTTCTGCATCGTCAAAGCGGTCCGGCCCGTTCCGCGATGGCATGCATTAGCGTTGCAATGTCACCTTTGTTGTTGTCGCTTTTTGCCCCCAGTGTAGCAAGTGTTAATTTAACCGACACTACAACCAAATAACTCTAAATACTTCTATCACCTCGATTGTACCTAGATTCTACGTGCCGGGCACAGCAATAATAGACATCCTGTCATTTTTAACAAGCAGATGTATGAATGATTGGAGGGAACAAGGCGCAGAGGGCTGAGTAAAGACAGACAGATGGTCGCCATTGCCCGTAAGAACACAAGTACAAGTATTCGACTAGCAGCCGTACCATCGCCTCCTGGCCCCTCGAAGCTGCCTTGCTTAGCGCCGTCCACCCTGGGCCATCGATGGTTTTGGCATCCTTCTCTGCCCCGAGTTCGACCAGCAGCCGGACGATCGCCTCGTAGTCTCTCCATACTGCCCAGTGAAGCGCCATCCACCCGTCGTTAGTTGGGGCGTCCTTGTTAGCCCCGAGTTCGACTAGTAGCCAGACCATTGCCTCGTGGCCCTAGTAAGCCGCCCAGTGCAGTGTCATCCATCCGTCGTTGTCTGTAGCATCCTTATCTGCCCCGAGCTCGGCGAGCTGTCGAACCATAACCAATACCTCGTTGTCACTAAAAGCCGCCCTACGCAGCACCGTCCACCCGTCGTTGTCTGTGGCGTCCTTATCAGCCCCAGGTTTGACTAATAACCGGACCATCGTCTGCTGGCCACTCCAAGCCGCCCAGTGCAGGGCTGTCCACCCGCCGTTGTCTGTGGCGTTCATGTCTGCCCCCAATTCGACCAGTAACTCAACTATTCCTTCCTCACTACTCTCAGTAGCGCAGTGAAGCGCCATCCCCCATCGTTGGCCGTGGCGTCCTTATCTGCCCCGAGTTCGACCAGCAGCCTGATAATGGCCTCGTGGCCCTTGCATGCCGCCCAGTGCAGTGCCGTCCGCCCGTAGTTGGTTGTTGCGTCCTTGTCTGCCCCAAGCTCGACCAGCAGCCGGACGAGCGCCTCGTGACTATGATAAACTGCCCTGCCCAACGCAGTCCACCCGTCGTTGTCGGTGGCGTCCATATCTACCCTGAAGACGCTACCAAAGCTGCGATCGAAGTTAAGGCCAGGCTCTCGGAGAAGTACAAGATTACGAACCTCGGCCCTACACGTCAATTCTTCGGCATTGAGATCCACCACGACGAGCATGGCATCAGCTTTGGCCAGAAGGCCTTTACCGCCACGATTCTCAAACGATTTCACCTAGAGCATGCTCACGGTGTATCAGCCCCCATGGATCCTAATGTGAAGCTGGATCTGGCCGAGGATCAGGGGAAGAAGGCTTTGGCAAACGAAAGTATCAAAGGCTATCAAGCAATTGTCGGCTCATTGATGTATACGGCACTTGCAACTCGGCCCGATATCTCATTTGCAGTCGCTGCACTTTGCTGATACAATTCCCGACCTTTCAACAGCCATCTCACCGCCGCCAAAAGTGTTCTCCAGGATCTCAAATCCGCCGCCGGCTTTCGACTGCACTTCAGTAGCAGCAGCAATGGCAGCAATGATCAACTCACTGGTTACACGGATTCGGATTAGGCAAATGATAGTGCCGACCGCAAGTCTAAAGGATGCCATGTCTTCCTTCTCAGCAACGGTGCTGTTTTGTGGCAGTTACGAAGCAAGATCTCATCGCTATGTCAACTCTCGAAGCTGAATACATCGCTTGCTCCAAGGGCTCCCGTGAATCGAAATGGCCGCTCCAGCTCCACCGAGATATACACGGCAAAGACGCATCACCGCTCCCGATCAGTTGCGACAATCAAGGCGCACTTAGTCATATCACAACTGGGATCATAAAGGCTCGCACGAAGCACATCGACGTTTGCTATCACCATAGTCGAGATTTCCATGCTCGCAAGATAGTCAACTACTCCTACGTGCATACAACGAGAATGTGGCGGATATACTAACCAAGACCTTGACGAAGGATAAGCATGAGAAATTCACAAAGGCGATTGGGCAATGGTAATAGAGGTCGATTTTAGGTTGGATTATAGGTTGTTTCACTTTTCATTTTGGTATACGGATGGCCATCCTCAGGCTACGGTAGTACTCTTTCCCTGCTCACTTTCGCAGGGTTTTGAGGAGGCTACTATGGGATTCACTTTGTTTCATTTCATTTTGTTTCTTGCTCCACGGAGTATAACAAGAGGGGGAGAATTGCATATACAGGTCTCAGCCGGAGATGAGCCTTGTATAGCCGGAGACGGTGATGTCTCGTATGGCCGGAGATGACTGTTGACTCTGATACGGGCTGATGGCATTCAGCCGTACTTGCACTTTCATATATATTGGCCTTGTGGCCCTCTTAGATAGGATATCATCAAGTTTCTCTATCTCTACTTTGAACATTCTTTAATGCATTCACTGTCCAATTCCTTCTCCCCCCGATCCTTGGCCAAGTCCAGCTTTATATTTAGATCCATCAGAGTCGGTATGCCGTGAACATGTTCATTCTGAATCGCTTGAGAATAGTGTCGATGAGCGCCTTCTGAGCGAGGCAGATTCCAATCGTCGCTCCACTGGATCTCAAAGCTGGGAAATTACTGTACAGAGCCGATGTTCGTGATCCGGTAAGTTTCTGCCAAGGTTGATTGACCTTTTCCGCCGCTTGTTTGATCCTGCATGTGGTGCGTAGCCTATTTCTATATCGTCAATGTAGAGGAGATGTAAGATGTCACCGTCGTTGCAGGGATTGTTGAAATAGTGATGCTAGAGAAGCTTGATTGTGTATTATCTAAGAGTGCCACAAGGCCATATATATATGCGTACAAGTGTGAATGCGTGCGTATGCATCCATGTATAGACCCTTCAGGCCGACAGCAATCTCCGGTCATACGAGGCTCACCTCCGGCCATACGAGACTCACCTCCGGCCATACGAGACTCATCTCCGGCCATAAGAAGACAGAGACCTATCATGCAATAGGGATCTTAACGGTCCGGGGCGACTATAGTCATTGATTCTGGTCCAGACATTGCCGTCTCGTCCCGGTCTTGATTTGAGTGGGCTGGTCCGTCCGGGGCTGGTGTCGGTTGCCGTAGGGCCCTATGCAGGTACCTATACGAGACTGGAAGCTACCGGGAGTAGGTATTCGGTGGTGGCGCCGGTGGGCTATGCCAAATGTAGGCCTTAACATTCGCTACGGGAGTGCCGTGATGCCATGAACTAGTGGTAGTGGGCCTTAAAGTGTGCGGTTTTGGGTACTACAATGCCGGCGGAGGCCCTAAATACGAAAAATAGTATCAAATAGCACAATTTCCACCGCTTCCGTAGTTGATTTTTGTGTCATGATATCATAGAGACTACAGGGCCCTGTAGGTATTTAGTCCAAGAACTACTTGCACTGGTATCAAACGGTCCAGAAATCTCTGCCCCGAAAATCATCGTCCAGTCTCGGGCAGAGTGATGCCCGGACGCAACAGACTATTGAGATGTCTGCACGGTTGTGTATTTTCAGCTACAAATTCGCCTCTGATTGTGTATAGTATTCACAAAGAGTCTAGATCAGACTCAATCGAGTCAAGCCATCGTTCCATTCTTACGTGAAGCATAATTAGCGAGTATTAGACTCGTTATAATTCGAGTCTTGCTAGAATATCTGTTACGATATGAAAGCAGGGAACCCTGTGTGTGTATAGGTGTATAGACTAAGGTACAGAGACAAGAAAGATAGAGAAAAGCTCGAGATATATACAAGGAGTTGGATGCCTTATGCACTACCTGGTAAGTGCCTTGCCATCACCAGCTGACAGTCAGCTCAGTCAAGTCCATATGCAATTATATCATCGAAACTATATAATCAGATATTTGTAAACAAAAGTTAGTCAGAAGTGAAATTGCCGATCTGTGCTCCAACGCGATACTGCTTGGCGTCTATTACTTCTACATGGATTTAACAGCCACTTCACATCGGGAAAAATGAGTTAGTGCTCGAGCGGGGATTTCCCGCTCATTCTTCCGCGCTCAGACCTATATACCTCGCTCAAACCTATTTGTCTCGCTCCAGACTTATTTGTGCCGCTCAGACTAATTTGTCTCGTTTACACGGGTACTAGATTCTGTAATCCCAATTTCATGATCACGAAACATTCTGCAAACGATAATAGGGACCTATTGTCTATCTTGGTCTATCTATGTATATTTACACGATTGACACGCGCTGGCTGGAGACGGTGCTTAACCGCATGCACTGGCAGGCGCACTTGGAGAAGGGAATCGAGCGAACTCAGAGTTGCACTAGGAGTGTCTTAGGGACGGTGATGGAAGGCCCTTGGAAATGGTCATGAAGCGCACATACTGATGGTAATCGAGTGTACTTACACACGGTGGTTGAGCACACTCGGGTTGGAGGTGCACTTGAAGGTTTGGAGGTAAGTGAGCTGAGGTTTAGAAGTGAGTACGCTTGTGTTTGCAGTTGTGAGTGTACTTGCCAATACGGTAGTCAGCGTGCGTATATATGCGGTGGCAAGAGCAATTTCTCGGATTCTCTTCTTTCCCCTCTTCCTGGGGGGACTCGTGGTGATGGGCATTGTGATCACTTCAGTAAGTGCATTCGTGGCAGGCCTTACAACATACAGATCATGTTAACTCGGGATTTTGCCCGAACCACTGCGCAGCAAGTTTGATACATTCACTAAGGTTAGGGATTACCGCACGGCAGATTGAAGGATGAGCCGAGGATTCCATTGAGCAGCCACGGGTTGATGTTAGCGGACGATGATTCCCTAACCCGACCCAAAAACTGATCCTAGCAGGACAGATTTTAGAAATCCTTGTTTGAACTCCTCACCAGATGCTGCGGTAGTCTACTCTAAGAGTATAATTATTGCACTAGTGTAAGATTTGGAATGTGATAGTCCTTTCAATATGCAAGGCTAATTGACCAACCCCCCGGCATCATTGTTCCAATACCCCGGCCAAATTGTGGTTTCTTGCGGTCGAGTCTTAACACAGTAATATCCCACGTTCACTGACTAGACCTCTCCTACCTTAACACAATCTGAACCCCGACTTTATCGCTGATGCTAAGCAATTACGGGCCAGAGTACGGATCACTTATCCGACAAGTGGATAACTATGGATTTCCCACGACAACAGTTCACAGCTTCTGTCCTTTCTTTCTTCATCCTCTCCCAGTTGAATGCTATTCATTTCATAATCACATCCAGATCCTCCTCGCATATACGCATATATGGCCGAAATAGTTCAGAGGTGAGTTTCCTCATCATAACCGAATGGCAACCACGGTCCCAGGGCATCGTTTACAGATGGATTTGACCATGCACTAAATTTCACAATAGTCAAGTACAGTTATCATATGAGGGGACTTCACTATATATACTCTAATCCTACCCGTTCTAATGTTAACTGCTCTCTACCACAAATCAACCTTCGCTACCCCATTTCTTGGCCGACAAAGCTGTATCAAAAATTGCTAAACGCCATCTCGCACCCAGTTACACCATAATACCTGTCCTTCCACTAGCCAAAACGAAGTGAGTGAGGCAACCAATGGTGTTCAGGTGAGACAACTTCGTGCACGGGCAAAGTTGACCCAAATGTTCCTGCATGTCAACCTGACCTTGCATACGTTGTGTGCACTAGTGCAGTCTAGTGCTGGACTAGTCCTTGAGAATCCTGTACCAATGCAAAAATTGTGTTCACAGCATTGCACACGAATGGTTTCAGTCCGCACGGTTCTCTACTTAGATAGTTAGAACCATTGTACTCGCGAGTTAGAGGTGGTGATCGCCGAGGAAGGTTGAGATGCCACAAGCATACGGAATACACTTATGCACGGTGCGGTTAAAAATAAACATTAATATTATCTATTCCATTGAGTATAGTGGCAACAGCCGTTGCTTATGTATGTCTCCATTCGGGAGGACATGGGTGCAGGAGATGCCGCTGCAGCCAAATGGGAGAACGCGACCCATGTTTACCGTGGGAACCAATATTCAAGCACAATGCGAATTTTTTTCGGCGTCAGTCGCTAATTGGGTCGATCGATCGATTAGGGGAATGTGCTGTCTCTACTTGCCGTGACGTTTAGTCGGCGAGGATCTTTCCAATGTCTCACTTGTCATACCCATGTAGGCTTGTTACATTTATAGTAACACCTATTTAATCAGTGACTGCTACGTTGTTATATGTGCGTGTGGCCAGCTGGCATCCTTCTGCCCTCTATCTTCAACTCACTATCGAATTCGAGTCAACCTTTTTTCATCGGATTCTATTGATGCAAGCTGCACTCCGAAGCTACTCGACGATTACGACGCAGGACCTAGACCGCACACATTGCGATAGCAGCTGATACGGCGAGAGGCTCCGGAACAACAATCGATCAAGTGCTTCTTCCTTTCAAGTGCTCAAACGCGGAATTTTTGCTCAAGGGGATTTTCGACAACTAGTTCACGAGAGGAGCCGGGGGGAAACGAATATTCAATGACTGCGAAGACACAATGCATCTCTTTATTTTGTCCGATGGTCATCGTTGTTGCCGGTGTATACTTATACAGGCGGTATTCTGTTTCTTCGCCGATCACCTTGTACATTCCGCCGTACCAAGCCCCATTTGAACTTGACATGTGAGTCTTACGGACCGTTTCAACTGCAGAGTTTGCTGACTACCTAGCCCAGAACTACCACAACATACGGCGCGCAGTCAGTCTCGCCGAGGGGTCACAACGAGTACGACTACGGAAGAGACAGACTCTCTGAGCCGCGAAATTTCGATCCTACTGTCCGCGACTGTAGAGTCCCCACACAATCGGAACGAGCTCCACCCCAAGCCACAAGACTGGCTACTCTTCGATATCCGGAACAAACGCTTGATTACCAGTAGAAAACTCAGTACGTCGGTCAGCCATGGGCTCGCATACTTGGTAGTGTCTTCTGCTATGGCAACGGATCCCAAGTTGCACGATATTGCAGACAAATATACTCGCAAACAAGAATAAAGCATACTTTCAGGTGGATACTATGGCTATTGAGGGGTGAATTTTGGTAGGGCGGAGCTCGCAGGTTGCTTCTACCATTGTGTCGGTGATTGTTAGGGAACACGTTGTTGCTGTTGCAGTTTAATCACATCCACTCCGTTTGGAGTACGATAAACTACCTGTCTCTGTCTGCTGTTCGAGGGGTAGAGCACCAACTCCATAGAAACAAAAGAAAAAATAAACCAGAGTTCCGCCGCATTCCCTCTGCTTCAATCGGCAAACCCGGCAAATGTCGCTCCAAGTCTCAGCCCCCACCTAAACCCTGCGACCTATCCCAGACCCACTCTCGCCACAAGTTTATTTTAACGTATATTCCAGTTGCAGATCGACCGGTCCGAAGCCAGCATCGACTCGGATGTCCTCCATCCAATCCCACGGACTCTCCACCACACCCTTCCGTCAAATTCAATTTAGTATTGGTAACTATTGTGCGCGTACGTAGTTAAGTATACGCGGTACTTTAGGTTAGACGAGGAAGGGCCACAGTACTCGGGCATGAGGATAAAGGATCGGACGCTCATGTTCTAGCAGGTAATTATACAGAACCAGAAAGATGTGATCGTGCCACACATAGTTTGGTTATAACACGGCCAGAATGATAACAGAAAAACACCAGAACTGACAAAGACTATGTCGAGTCGAGTGCACTGACTTGGAACTAACACTCATCCCTTGTCGTTTTCCCCGATCGGCCCACATTAAAGCCTTGGCATCGCTAGATTCTCTAAAGGCCGAACCCGTAACACAAAGCAGAAGATATTGTCACCCCAGAGTTCATTATTTTGGTGTACGTGGTGTAAATGCCACGATCCTATAGTGTAAACCTCACGTCGGTGTTTAAACTACACTACGTCGTTTCCCAAATGTTTAACTTACACAACAGTATGATAGAGATGGGTTTAAATCAAACTCCGATGAGTGGACGATGAGAGAAATGCCCATGTCTCATCCCTACACGATATGGACATCTTTGGGCTACCAGAAGTCACGGAATATATGGAGGAAATCGACAGCGGAGATGGACTTCTCTAAGCACAAGACATCGAAACAGATTGAAATAGACTTCTCCATGACCCCGCAGGAACCAGTAGAACTGGTGAAGGCCACGGAAGTGGTGATCATAATTGTATTGACGTTGATACAGATTACAGTCTGCCCGACTGCTGTTGAAGTCTCCCTAAAAGTACCGGTGTGAGATCATATCTTTGTGTCCTGCAGGATGCACCACTGATGTCCAGAGAAACCATCGTGCACAATCAACATCTCCGCCTCATAAACGACAAAGACCACCGAACGACGCCCATTATCGCAGAACTCCGGGCTGCTTTCAAAGTTCGCGCTAATTTCGGAAAGTACCGCCAACTTTCCGGCTTTCGGAGGGTTTCAACTTATTTCGGAAAAGACCGTTCTCTATCATCTCTACTATCTCGACTATGAACAACCGGGCCCGCATGTAAGCCGAGTGATGGCTGGGTGAAGCGAGTGCTGTGGCGGTGAATGGCCTTAACTCTGATTTTTGCTCATTCACAGCTGTTACAAGGATCCTGTGCCTATTATTGGGATATGAGAGTTGTATGCTATGTAATCTGTTACGAAATGAGAGGGTTTTAATCTAAAGAACCCCAAGATAGGGTACGGTAACATCCGCCAGGGCCCAGTAGGGCCCAAGGTGTCTCTGTGCACACCCAGCCCGGACGACGATGGCGGGCTCTGAAAGACTGGCGGCCGCCCGGACATTGGGAAGCCTGCCGCTACCGTCAAGTCCTGGGTTACGGGAACCTACCGGGAAAGTCGATGAGCGTGTTCAAAAGTAGAGATGATAGAGAAGCTTAATTGTATCCTATCTAAGAGGGCCACAAGGCCACATATATATGAGAGTACAAGTACGAACGCATGCGTACGCATCTATGTATAGACCCTTCAGGCGGACAGCAATCTCCAGTCATACGAGATTCACCTCCGGCCATACCAGACTCTCCGGCCATGAGAAGGCAGAGACCTATCATGCAATAGAGCGAGGTTGTCCCAGATTAGTAAGCCGACTGCGTTTGCGTAATTTGTAATTTCCTCGCGATGGCATAGATGACCTTATACTTGCGAGGCGAAGGCAGGTTGTTGCAGTTGCAGGAAGCCCTAAGGTCCACAACCATGACTGTCCTTTTAGACTACACTCTGCTCTCTCTTTTCCTTCACGCGCCTCAGACCTTCAGACTTGTACCTATAATCATCGCACACTATTCACATCAACACAAGCCACAGGTAACGTCAGGGGGGGATAAATAAAACGCTGAGTATATTTTTGTGTACCGCGAAAAATCTGAAAATTGGGGAATGACTACTGCGAGGCTGTACGTAGGGCTAGAGCGATCATCAATGAAATAAAAAGGAACATAAAAAGTTAGACTTGCTTAAATTGTCTTTATCCCTTACAGCTATTCCTCCTATTCCTAGACCTAACCACATTGATGGCTTGAAACAGCTAGGTATCCTAATAAAGAGAAGAGAAACATACAACAAGTAAACGTAAGAGGGACAAGGCTGACGACAACACCAATCCCGAGACCGCCTCTTTTTACTGTGGCATATAACCTCCAAACAACGTAAGATAGAATTACCAAAGCTCCCGTCACATCCTGCAGTTCATTGAAAAACTGCTTCCACCAAAAGAAAATGAAAGCGGATAAATAACGTAAACCAAAAGTGGGAGCAATCGTTTGTACTTCGCGTGCCTCTACAACCCAACAGGCGAGAACGATTGAAATAACAAATGCCATAATAATGGAATAGTTCATCTTCATTGATAACCATGTTTTGCCTGAGCGTCTTCGAAGATCGTTATCGGCTGCCATTCGCGCTTTCTCTTGCTGTAATTGTTCTTTCAACTTCTCCGCGGTCTCACTCTGGGCAACGAACTTCGTCTCGAGCAACATTTGCTGCTCCTTGACGGCTTCCAGTTGTTTCTCAGCATTGCGCTTTTCCTCCATGATAACTTTGAGTTCCCGCTCATTCCGCTCACTTTGGTCTGCAAGTAATCGATTCAGCTCTTCCATCTCCTCGGTCGTTTTCTGCCTGAGTTTTTCGAGTTCTTCATTAATTACCTTCCCAGCATCCGTTCGGTCCCAGGGGAGGTTCATCCATTACTTGGCGGACCACATGCAGCACAACCGGGATTTTGCTAATGAGGCTCGTCATAATGCGTTTCGCAGACTCGGTGGATCCATCGTGTCGAGCAACTGAAGATCCTCGGGCAATCATCTCGTGCCAGAATGTTTTCTGCAACCTTTTTTCCCTAACCCCCTCGTCTTTTGCTTTCTTCTTGTCGTGCTCTGTCCATTTATTTGTAACTAACACGACGTTCGCGAACGATTCCTCTCCACACAGCTTTTGAAAAAGATTTAAGTTCTGCACCCAGAACGCTATTAGCATAGGAGTTATATCCAGTCGGTTTATGGAGTGGCGAGACCTGCCTTTGTCACAGAGGATTTCATACGAACTTCTGTGATATCGTGAATATATAGGAGTCCAGTGAGGTGTTTGTCATTCTGATACATTGCCGCGAGTTCTGTAACTAACATCTGTAGAATATCCGAATCTGAAAGCGAACTATCATCGAAGCCAGGGGTATCAATGATGTGGATATGTTCTCCGAAAAGGTTGACCGAGTACCACGTGATGTTTGTCGTGCCTGAGACATTAGTTGACTGAACAGATAGTGGCGCAAAGGAACTTGCAAGAGTAGACATCATGTCCGATCTTTGGCTGCTTCCCCGAAAGCACACTGCGTCCGCCAAGTGCCTTGATGAACGCACTCTTTCCGGTGCCCGTCTCCCCCATGACTGCGAATACTGGGATCGCCCGGTTGGGCACTGCCGGCTGGTGTAGTCTCTGAAATACACCCCCAATTATGGCGAAGGCTAATACCAATCCGGCAAAAGCTAACATCAAGAAGTATCTCAGGTATCTAACTGACGTATTGGGGGCCGGCTGTGTGTTGCCGGTAGGAATTTGATCTCTAAGGGCAGTTCCCTGTGTATGTGATCCGACCGCGTCTTCTTCGCTCGGCCGGGGCTGGGGAGCAAAGACCTTTGGAGAAGGCGCTTGGTGTATTTTCTGCGATGAATGAGGGTCCTGTTGATGATGGACCATAACTGTAGACAAACTAAATCTTTGGGTGCTCAGAATGATTGGGAGAAAACCTTCCGCATTATGGGCTCAAGGATTATTTATTTTGCTGAGAAGCGTTCAACCACTGCTTTTGTTTATGATCAACGGTATAAATTGCCGATAGAAAGATCCCTGGAAGTGCATGGGAGCTGAATGTCTGCGACTGCGACCTATTCGCGCACAGTTTCACAGCGAGATCGACGATTCCAAAACTATTGATGGAATAGTCACCGGTCATCATGCGCTACATTATATGTACCGATTAGCTGACTGCATACAGCACATTGCCTTGCCTGCTCTGCTGCATATCTAATCGTACACTATGTACCACGATGTCCACACATGCATCATATTGACCAGTCATGTCGCGAACTGTTTAGTGGGTCACCGTACCAAGTGAAGATTTAACTACTTTATTACTTTATTGAAACGGCAAAGTAGATGGTGAGGAAGGGTAGCAGCAATTCCATCTATGCATCAATAATGTTAGAAGGCGCCTAGTAAGCACCGCAAACGGCAGTATTAAGGGAATGATTCCGAATTCCACATAACTGTAAATCGTGACACGCACCAGGACAAATATTTCCCCGCGCCGCAACTTGTAGTTGCACCCCTCAATGGATAACGCAACTATTATATCCTGCTGCAGTAACGAAAATCATCGCAGAGTGGAGCCGATCGATGAGGTGCGGGGTAAGATACATAGTTTTTCCCAATGTCTTGTTTCATTAGTAGTAGCCAATCACCGATGCTAGGTGACCTGAACCTTGGCGGCTGTTGAGATATCATGCGATAACAGTGCCGCACTTGTGGGACTTGTCACAAATTCCTATTGCTGCACCTGCAAGCCGAAAAAGTCGTTTGTCAAACCGTGGTGCACCTGAGGAAGCTGGAAATAAACCGGATACGGTTAGATAATACATATCCCAGTTATTTCAATCGCGAGCCTGAAACGTGGTGACCTGGCATATCGACCTGATCGTACTGGAGTACTGTAGTGAGATGTAATAAACGGTTGAATGTACGTAAGGTTGCATGAAGACTTCTTCCAGATAATTCTTCAAGGGTCAGACCTATGACCTCCAGGTAATCATGTCATGTACCGTACCAAAATGTACCATTCCCTACAACAAAACATAACTATGCAGAATATCCCTTCAGCCGGTATCACTGCGGGTGCACACCATCACCACAATTAACAATTGTTTCGGTTTGGCATGGCATCCGTATCCTCTCCCAGCTCTACTCTTACAGCCTTCCTGGTTTTAAATCACAGCTTGAGGTCAAGCCTTGTATTGCTGCACCTGCTACTGTTACAATGGAGTCTCACCGTACCAACATCACCACAGTTTGTTCAACCCGCGAGAATTGGAAATGCACTCTTCAGAGACATTATACATACACACCGGTAATGGCTACCAAGGGGAGAGGTTTGTCGATTATTCTAACTAAAGGTGACTCAGTTGCTTCTGGGTTTCCTTTTGCAGAATGCCGTTAAAGTTCGTATTTTTGCAACCACCGGGGATCTCTTCCAGTGGTACGTTATGTCCATGTGCTTATATCTTCACTACCAGTACATCAACGAGTGGTTAATGAGCTGAAAAGGGATATCTTAACGATACTGTAACAACAGATGGATGCCTGAAGACGTCCGATTTGCTTTCGATAAAGCGTCAATGGGCAATCCTCGTTAATGAACCGAATCCTGTTGCTTTTGGATGCTAGAAAGACTTGTTGATTGACTGATCTCCTCGAGGCCAGCCCATATCCGTTTACATATCCGTCTGCACTGATATGAGCCGCTCTCCAGAGGCATATCCTCATACGAAACACTAACTGCTCAAGAGCTAGCAAACGGGCCTAAGACTGCAGACGGACCTGAGGCTCACGATGCAGGTATGCATGCAACAAATCCAAATGACAGTGGTGCGAGTGATAGTTAGTATATCTTCTACAAGTTCTTCAACCACTAATACTCAAGAAGCTATGCATATGCTACAGATTTACCGAACATATAGGAGAGGACCTCGGTCTGCCTCTGGGACACTGCGCTTGAGCAAAGGGTGCTTCAAGGAGATTACATGTTCCAGTCAGTTCATGGAGGATATTGCTCCGCAGAGTAACCGGTCAATCCATAGAGTAACTGGGCTCCGTGAACTGACTACTCGCTAAAAACAAAAGTCTCTAAACGTGCTGATTGGTTGTGGTAAGTATGCACAGACCCATTATTCGGGATTATCTTATCATTGGAGGTAACAACAATGCTAAATTCAGAATGGGAGTAATAATGTATGGCTAATGTCCATCAATGGTACCCAGGTTTGGTTCTGCAATTAGATTGGTGTATCATTCATTTCAACATATCCGGAGACTTTTATTTTCAGCGAGTAGTCGCTTCACGGAGCGTACATACTCCGCGAGCTGACCGGTTACTTCGCGGAGTGTGCCGCTCACCGACAGGGAGTTGCAATAGTCCGTCCGCCCACCAGTCTTTCTGGTCCTCATGTCGTTGTCTAGTCTTGGGAAAGATATTGCGAGATTAGGGCCAAATCAGGGCAACCGGGGGTGACGTCCGATGCAGGGGTTACTAATTCACTGTAGTTATGCAGTTACTTTGATCAAGATACAGTGATGTGGGCCCTTCAATTTGTAAATGATCGACTAGATATGTTATAGTGCAAATTACGTACCCTAGACACGGTTAGGAGGCATACTGGATATTATCACACACCTCCGACAACACACCACACCACCTTTTAGTTTTGCCAAGACCGATTTTATCCAATCAAGTTTGACATCGCGAGAAAATTTTTGCTTCGGTTTTCAGCTGAACGAACTTCAGTCACCCAGAAGCTAAGCACGATGAGTCTCTTTGGAGCAGCAAGAAAAACCTCGACCTTCCAAAGGGCCAAGGAAAGAATGGAGAAGGAAGAGGCCGAGTTTGGAACAGCACCAGATGTCTCAGTCAACGATAGTGTTTCCAGCGGAATAGGAGCACAGATGATCATTGCGAGGGGCCTTCAGGACCTGGACGGAACAGCTACTACCTCCGAGATTGCTAGGGAAGGAGTGGACGAAGAGAAAGAGCAGACGGTTGCTCTGGATGCGGTGACTCTACCCAGAGAGGCTTTTAATCGCACCATCTACGAAAACAACAATAGGGCGACGGAGACGGGTCACCTGAGCCAAGTTATGGAGCCGGTCCTTGGAACGGCACCCTGCGATAAGTTTGGATGAAGATTCAGTCAGATGGATCGAGCTCAAACCATTTCGAGCGACGATGATTCCTCATTGTCGCCACCACCTACTACAAGCTACAGGGGAAGTGATATTCAATTCCCATCGCAGACACCCAGGGATGAGGATGGTTCCCCAGTCCCGACCACGAGTTATGGAGGAAGCATTGTTGCTATGCCTTCCAGTGCGCTCAGTATCAATTGTTTTTCGACTCCTAAAGCAAGCACCGGAATTATCGCGAGGAGGTATATTCAGTCGGAGGAAAATACCAGCCAGCATGCGACAGCAAAAGAGGGGGGAATGGAGGAGACCTGGAAAGTCTACACACCCATTCCGAGAAAATTCGATATTAGCGGCAGCAGCGATAGCGAATATGATAGGATGACGGAGGTTGAGTGGAGGGATGAGGAGCCCTACATGACGCCAACAAAGAAGGGAAAAAAGCGCAATAAGGGGAAGGGAGTTGAGAGGGTGGCAACGCCCGAACGACCAATTCCGAATATGCTGCAGACGCCAAGCAGGAGAAAGTTGTAGGCTGATTGGGCCAAGCCTGCACAGAGTCTGACGAATCAGAATGTGCCAGTTAATCTGGACGACTTTATTGGTGAGTATCTTCGGAACACTACCGGTCTGAGGGATTTTATGGTTCGAAGGGAAGATTACGATGTGAAGTATGCGAAGTGGTGTGGCGAGCAGGCGGAACACATCGCAGCAAGACAAAATCATACTGATGCGGCAGTGATGGGCGCGCGAAAGATTGGTATGGAAATCAAGGAGCAGGTGGAGCTGAGTCAGGAGCACGATGAGGCTAGAATGGAAAAGCTCGATGAAAGGTTGAGCAAGATTGAGAAAAAGTTGGCCAAGATCGCACCGGTGAATATGGCTAAGACTATTGAAAATGCAATGAGCAGGTGCATGGAAAGAATGGTAGACCAACTAACCGATAGAGTGGTTACGAGGTTTGAGGATATGGCGGAAGAAAGCCGAAAGAAGGATGAAGTCCGAAGGGGGAAACAGGAAGAAGGTACCCCTGAGGAGGAAGATATGAGCGATATCGAATTTGAGCTGGGAGTGACTTTTTCGGAGGTGGAGAATAGGAAGGTTGAAAGAGTCATCTGGGCCGAGATGGAGGTGGATGAGCAGGTGTTGGAGCAATCCAAGCATGCGCTGGTGATTCCGCTGGGAGAAGTGTCAAAAGAGTTTCCGCATCTGGAGGTGGGGCAGGTTACGATATTGAAGAAGAAACCAGTGGTACCAGCGGTACCGCAACAAAAGAAAAAGGAGGCGAAAAAACCAGAGGAGGGGGTGATTCCGAAGCGACCGAAGGCTGGGGGAAAAAAGTCGGAGGTTAAGAAGCCAGAAGTGAAGAAGCCGGAAGTTGAGAAACCGGAAGAAAAGAAGAAGGAGACGTGGGGGCAGAGAGCGGCAGCCCCACCACCAGCAAAGAAACAACCCGGGCAAGCACAGCATCAACAACGTCTGGGTGAAAATGAAAGGAAGTGGGATGGCTTTACCGAAGTGAGAAGAAGACAACAGAAAGTTGAGGAGATGAAGCCGGTCCTCCGAGGACAGAATTCGATGGAGAAAAGGAGAGTTATTTTCAAGAGAGATAATGGACTCCCGCTTTCTCAGAAGAAAGAGTTGGACATTTCGTCGGAGGTGAATAGAGCACTTTTCGAGGGAAAGGTCTCCCATTTTGTGCGCATTCAAGGAGGTACGAAGAATACTCGAGGATGCCTATCAACGATCACGACTCCGGGAGCAACTGCTGAGATGCTGATCAAGTATAGGGAAATTGTGATCAAGGCGGCAAGAAAGGTGGACGCAGGGATTGTGGACATCAAAACGAACGAACTTTGGGAAAGAGTGAAAATGCACGGCGTCAATTTCGATAGGTATTTGGGGAAGAAGACAGGAGGAGGACAGGAGAAATTGAGGTCAGAATTACAGGCTGAGAATGAGGGGGTGGTGTTGCCCCTCGCTATCAGCTGGATTGGAGGACCGAAAGATGTGCAGCAGAAGAAGTTGAAGGGGAAGAAAGCATCATCGGTTGTGTTTGCGGTCAAGTGAAGTAAATTGGCCGAAAAAGTTTTGAAGGGAGGATTGATGGCGGCAGGAGTGAAGTATGATGTGGAGAGGTTTATGACTGCCGGACCGGATCCTTTTTGCAGAGTATGCAGCAGATGGGGACATGTTGAGGCGAAATGTTGGGCTTTGAAGATGCCGGCTTGCGTGTTGTGTGCAGGAAGACATTTGACGAAGGATCATAAGTGCAACGTAGTAGGTTGCAAAGCAAACGCAGGACAGAACTGCACCCATAATGTCGACAAATGAGTCAACTCCAAGGGTAATCACATCGCGAAGGCTAATGTTTGTGTTAAGAAACAGGAAGCCATTAAGACAGCGAGGGAAGAAAGGCGAACCTGGAAGGGGAGAGAGGGAGAGCGCCGAAATGTGACTACAGATCAGCAGGGGAAGCCGGATCAAGTTGAGGATGAGGGACCGTCCACAGCAGCAGGCGAGAAGAAAGCTCCGTCAGACGAGCAGCCAGGAAAGGAGCCGGAAGTTCAAGTTGTTTCGACACAGGCGACAACCGAGCCAAGCTCCAGCGCAGGGATCCCAGAAACCCCCATGAAGCAATGGTGAAGTGCATAATGCACAATTGTGGGAGGGGGTACGATGCGACGATGATAGCGTTGGAAAAGGGAATTGTTTGGGGGGCTGATGTTGTGATGATGCAAGAACCAGTAGTAGAGAAGGAGGGATACAACATTAGCCACCCAGGATATAGATTGGTCAGAGGAGGAAAAACGATGACCGCAATAAGAAGAGATACGCACCTGGAGTGTTCGGAACTGGATATGGGGGGAGACGGAGACGTACAGGTGTTTGATATTCAATATCCCTCGGGAAGGGAAATGAGATTGGTGAATGTGTACGATCAGCTGAGGCAGGTGGAGGGCGTGAGAAGTCAAGGCAGACCGGCGCAGGCAGCAAGATGGAAGGAGATTATGGGGCGGAACAAGATCCGGTTAGAAGGAGATTGGAATGCTCACAGTGATAGATGGGATCCGGAATGCCCACCGAAAAGAGGTGAGCTCTTTTTACCGAATCATATGGATGAGTATGATTTGACCGACGTTACCAATGGGGAAGCAACCCATACGAATACGAGACACGGTGAAATTTCGAAATCGCTATTAGACTTCTTCATAACGAAAGCTGGGATGGCCGATAATTTGGAGTTAGCTATAGGTTTGGCAACTATCTCAGATCATGCGATTGTGTGTGCCCACCTGAGATGGGATGAAGGGGAAGGAGCCAAAGTATCGAGAAAGGTTACAGGATGGGATATTGATGGGCTCAAGTCAGATGGGGAAACAGAAAATTATGAAAAAGCTGAAAAATATTGGGAGGACAAGAGCTCAGAGAGACCTGTTTTGACCGAAGAAAGCAGCGGAGAAGAATTACAGAAACAAGCTGAGTGGATACAGCGGAATTTTGTTAATCATCTTAATAGGTGCAGTAAGAAAGTGAAAGTTTGTGCGAGATCCAAAAGGTGGTGGAATGAGGAGATCGCAGAAAACAGAAGAATTTTGGGCTCGTTAAAAAGGGCCAGATGAAGGGGGGAAGCGACGCAGCAACAGGTTGAAAAGCAGTGGAGCAATGTCCGAAGAATAATCCGACAATCGAAAACCAAGATGTGGCAAGATTTTTTGTCTTTGGCCATGAAGGATCAGGTATGGCAGGCCTTGAGGTATACAAAACCGGGAGGTCAGCAGACAACGAAAGCTTTGAAGTCCAGGGATGAAGTAGTGGCGGAATCCTGGGAGGACAAGGCAGAGTTAATTAAAGAAGAAGTGTTCCCGAAACCTTTGAAAGGTGTGGAGAGAAAGGCCCAAGAAGAGAGAGGGGGGATGTGGAAAAGGATTACGGATGAGGACATCCGATTGGCTCTGTTCGATCCGTCGGTTAAGAAGGCACCTGGTCCGGATTGATTGGGTTTGTAGGCTATTAGGTTGCTCTGGGAGTGGGATGCCCCGAGAATAACAGCAATAGTCCAAACGACATTTAGGTTAGGAATACACCCACAGGCTTGGAAGGAACCGAGGGGGGTGGTTGTACCGAAGTCGAATAAGCCAGATTACGGAGTTGCCAAAGTGTATAGGGTGATTACGTTGTTAAATTGTTTCGGAAAAGTGGTCGAGAAGGTAGCAGCGAATGAGATAGCAGAGCAGTGTGAGCAAAGGCAGCTACTTCATGACGGACAGTTTGGATGCAGAAAGAGAAGGTCAGCAATAGATGCGGTTGGAAGGTTAATGAAGAGAGTTGAAGAAGCGTGGAGGAGGGGGAATACCACTGCAGTGCTGTTAATGGATGTCAAGGAAGCTTTTCCACATGTGGCAAAAGGGAACTTGATAAAAAGAATGAAGAGATGGGGTTTGAAGCCGACCTGGAGAGGTGGGTGGAAAGCTTTATGGAACAAAGAAAGGTGATTATGTCGATGGATGGAAAGGAAGGAGACAGTATGGATGTGGAAACGGGAGATCCGCAGGTGTCGCCAGTGTCGCCAGTACTTTTCGTTATATACCTCTCGGGGTTGCTTGGCAGAGTTGAAGAAAAAGGAAGAGAGTGCGGAAGTGAGGGTATATCCTTGGTTGATGATGTGGCATGGGTGGTAGAAGGCGAAGATGTGGGGGAATGCACACAACGATTAGAGGGATGCGCCAAAGAAGCACAGATTTGGGCAAAGGAAAACGCCTGTAAGTTTGACATTGAAAAAACCGAAGCGATATTGTTCACTCGAAGGAGAAACAATTAGGAACCGAAGATAAACCCCAAGATAAGGGTCGGGAATCATGAGGTTCAATACAATAATGATGCAACGAGGTGGTTGGGGGTGTGGCTGGACAGTATGCTTACCCTGAATGATCACACAAAAAAGATTTTTGCGAAAGTAAGAAAAGCGCAGAATAGAGTGCGATCCTTGATGAGTACGAAAGGATTAAACCCGGATGGATTCCAACAAATTCAGGTTGCTGCAATACAGGCCATTGCGTTATATGGAGCGGAACTGTGGTGGAAGGGACAACAAAACAGAGTGAATGAGGTGCAAAAGATATTGAATGAACAAGGCAGAGGGGTTACCGGATGCTTTAGGACGACACCTCAAAGAGCTCGGATGAATGATGCTGGACTTAGGCTGGCAAATGCGATTCTTGATACTCGAGTATGGCGGTATAAGATGAGGCAAATGATGATGCCCGACGCCGCAGGTGGAGGGAGAATGATAGAACTGGAAGGGAATGTGGTACGAAGGGTGGAGGGGATTGATGAGTTCATCCCGGAGGATTATTCTCTCGAGAGAAGAAGTTATGAGTAGTGTTAGCAACAGGTCCGGGTAACCAGCCAACGGTCCGGGTTTGGACCGCAAAAACGGGTCAGTTCAGTTCCAGACCCGTCCAAAAACACGACCCGCTGACTTTTGGCGGACCAAACCCGGATCCGTACCCAGCAACCCATGGGTTTCGACAGGTTTGGCTATACCAGTCGGTTCCAATCTCCGGTTCCGCGTTTCAGGTTTCACATTTATGGTCGCATTCAGATATGCTACTGTTAATTGTAAAATAGCGCCATAGGTACATTACAGTCCATTTAGAATGTATTGGCCGCCTTAATAATCAAAACCTGTAGACATACGCGCCCTACCACATCCTGAAAATGAGCGTCAATGGAGCGTCAACGATTGTTGGTTGTGTATCTTGGGTAATCTGGGGGTCCGAAGGGTGAAATATGGTCATAAACAAACTATTGGCCGCCTTTATTGCCAAAAAAGCAGAGGAAATGATCCCTACTCCATCTTGAAAATGAGCGTCAACAGAGCGTAAACGATTTTGGGTCTTGCATCATCGGTAATATGAGTGGCGCTTGATCAAAAGTATCCATAAACAAGCATATGGCAGCCTTTATGGGCAGATCTATGCAGAATATTCCCGCCACATCTTCCAGGACAGTAACAACCCATATTATTTACACCGCTACTACTAAGTATTTGTGAGCCTTTTAACCTCGCAAAACAGTCAATACCTCGTATATAGACAATAATGGCCACAGCGTGTGGTAATTAACCATAATGGAAGGCCAACAATCGTTGACACTCCATTGACGCTCATTTTCAAGATGGCGCAGGGAGCATTTCATATTCTCTTTTGCCTATTAAGGAAGCCAATACTCTGTTTATGACTATATGCAACATCCTGCACCGCAGAATACTGACGATACATGACCAAGAATCGTTGACGCTCCGTTGACGCTCATTTTCATGATGGGGCAGGGAGCTTTTCACTGTCTGTTTTGCCTATAAAGGAGGCCAATACTTCATTTATGACTATTTGCAACCTCTCACCCCGCAGATTACCTACGATACATGACCAAGAATCGTTGATGCTCCGTTGACGCTCATTTTCATGATGGGGCAGGGAGCGTTTCACTGTCAGTTTTGCCTATAAAGGAAGCCAATACTTCATTCATGACTATTTGCAACCTATCGCCTCACAGAAAACCTAAGATACCTGACCAAGAATCGTTGACGCTCCGTTGACGCTCATTTTGCCATGGGTGTATCCACAATATGAAATCATTTGATTTGGCGTAGTCCATCATTCACATTGAATTGGCAGCCTTTTAAGCGTTTTGAGTTACTTTCATCTTAATCACTGCATTGTTGTTTAATAATACATATAAATATATCCTTTAAAATATACTTTACAGTATCCGAGAATTCAGGATAATAATAATCACCAAAATGCTGTGCCATTCGATTAATGCTAATCATCACTGCCAGATTCGCTCAATAGGCTGCTTTGGTCTTCACAATGAGTGTTAGCTGCATTACCAAACAGCAGATCGTGTACTAACCAGTGGATGTTTCTTCATCAGGCAGCATATCTGGATCAAAAACTGTATCGTGCTCGCTTTCCTGGGCAGATGCATCGAGAGTGAAAGATTCAGCACATGGAAGAGAAGTATGCGAATACGTATAACCGGCCGGCAAATTGGTGATTTCGAGACATTGATCACCGGAAGTGTTACCGCTTGAGGCGAGTGGTGTTCTGGGCAGAGGTGACGTCGGCTCTGGAGTCGGCGTGGCAGTCGGCTCTGGATTCTGCTGTCTGCGTCGGTTGGGCGGAGGTGCACCTGTTCCTTTCTGTCTCCAGCACGTTTGCGGATTCTTTGCGGTGCCATTTTGGTGAGGAAGGCATCCGGGCGTCTGGTTTTGAAGAAGCATAGCCGGGTGTCTTGCTATCGCAGCCTTCACCTTGTTATGCCCAGGAAACTCAACACCCCGCTTCTTCTCTTCTCGGACCTCGGCACGTGATTTCTTGATCAGATATTGCGTTTCCTCTACTGCGGCGAGCGAAAACCCGCCTTTGGCCATTTTGGCCATGTTCAAGGCCAGGCGCATGTCGGACTGTTCCAGCTGTACATGACCTCCTTGCCTTGCCATAGTTGCAGACATGTTGAATACCTACAAGAAATTAGTTGCTGCTTCAAACACTGAGATGCGGCTATGACCTCGACCATATACGCTTCCGTAGCCTCCTTTAATGCGATTAAAGCTTGTTTCGTCCACTCTCGGGGATGTTTCTCTGGAAATTCGTCCGCGAAAATCCCACCGCTTACAACATCATGATGTTCGATTTCGTGGACTGTGCGGACAAATGCCTTGGTCGACCATGGATATTTCCCGTTACAGGCAGCGATAAATTGGTTACGTAGCTCTCGGCGTAAACCGGCTATTTGTTATACAGTCAATTGATGGCCATTGACCGCGGTATGGAGATACTCACATCCAACTGCATGCTGCTTCTTATTCGTGCTGCTTCCAGTCTTACGGACGATTTTTAAATGAGCATCCTCGGTCATGTGTTTGGTGGCTGCATCGGCAGCCTCGCGGTGGACTAACTGGTGACTGCATTCTTGCTGTGTGCCGATAAGTGACATATTCGACGAGGCGTCTGCCAATTGGCCGGATTTAGGTCCGCTTGGACCTGGCTGAGGTGGTTGTGTATCCATGATTTGCTGGTGTGGAATCGGAGAGGAAGCTGATAACGAAAAGATGTGGGAAGCCCTGAGAAATATATAGTTAGCTGCGTAACAGAATGGAATATTAGGCTGCCAACATGATCGTTATACTCAGGATCAATCCTGCTGCGTATAGTGGCAAGTTGCAGGAGTTTCCCACAGCCCCGAGATGTGCAATATGTCGGTCCGATGTTGTTTGTTTGTTGACAGGGATAAATTACGCTGTACGGCCGCCGGAATTGCATGATTGTTACCTATAGATAGGACATTGTTCGAGGGAAAGGACGTCTGCTGATGTTTGTCTCAAATGATCCACGGGATAATACATGACACTGACACTAACAATCAAGTCATGTCGTACGATTAGCCTAACCATTCCCGATTGATTGACGGTCAAAAGAGTTGTTTTGCTTTGTGCAAGATGAGTAAACGTACTAACCTTGACATAAAAGACGCAACTTGCCTCCATATTGTCCATATCTTGCAACATCCAACATCTCGCCCAACAAAGTCAATGCAAACTACAATGGTCAATGCTCTGAAAAAGAACTTTTCGCCACTTCCGGCGGGCAGATACGGCAAATCGACAAAGTGTTCAACCCAACGACGTCATCAAGCAAATGAAGGCAAGAGCGGCTTGTAGGCAGAAAGAATCCGAGCCCTAGGGGCATTGCGCAGCTTGAGATCCAAAAAGAAGCTTGTGGCAGAGAAACTACGCGAAACACACTTCTTAAGCAATGAAGAAAAAGAGAAATGGATGGAGGATTATGTTGAGAGAGAGACCACTGGGGCAAGAAAGCGAGTTGAAGACGCAGAGGCAGGGGTTCAGCAAGAGCAGGACGATATGATGCATACTGAAATCGCGGGGTTGACGTCCAGAGAGCCCGAAAAGACTTTTGAGGAGATGATGGCTGCTATCGGAGACAGTCTGAGTGATCTTGCAAGTTCCGACGATGGGGAGGAAGGGGAAGATGAGGATGAAGAGACAGAGCAGGGCAAGCTGAGCGAAGATGATGAACCCGGCTGGGTGATGGGCACAATCACCAAAACGGTCCAGCAGCGCATGGAGAGCTTTCGGCAGAAGCAGATAAAGCTTGATGAATTGACACAACCAGGATGGGAAGATGCAGCCGACTACTTTCGTGAACAAGATAAGAAGTACAGCACAGCCGAATTGAGGGTTCCGGTCATCGTTCAACCTCAAACAGATGATGATGCTTCAGCACCTCCACCAACAACATTTGGAGAGCTTATGGAGAGGCTTGACATTGTCCCTGGAATATCGCAAATGCCGCAAGGGACTTCTCGACCAGGAAGTAGACATATTCGGCTAGGCAAGGTGAAACCGCAGTCGAACACGAGCATATCCGGGCTTGAGCCCACCGTAGAGCCTGATACGTCACCTTTGCTGAAAGCGAAGCCTGTTGAGCCAGTAAGCTTTTACCCCTGGATATAGCCTCCAGCTAATCACCATATAGATTTCGGATTCGGATGAAGACATGGTGACGGCTCCTGCATCAGCTGAGGAATACATAGGCAAAGTGTGATTTTTGATGTCATCGGTTGGTGAAAAGCAATTTGTTTACCAATTTTGCTACGTGTCCGCTTTTTCTTGATTTCAGCGACCAAATTGTGAGACGTGATAATTCGTCTGTGCTTGTGCAAGGGTCGAACGCACCATGTCTATATTCTAGAATCCAAATCAGGCGAAAAAACTGCTGACACGTTCAATTTGCATTAGCAAGTGACTGTTAAGCGACAAAGTAACAGCTATATTAGTGAAGAAATATACTAACAAAATTTAAGTGAGTGATGTCATATGTGTCATAGAAAGAGCGGTCAGTGCTCAATACGAATCAGTCTGAACGATGACCGTCATGCCACATTCATCCCTGTATCCAACTGCATAACTCTCCGCACAGACCTCGTGCACATGGTTGAGATATTTGAAATGGAGGGTGGTACGTCATGGAAATCGAGGAGAAGGAGCTGGATAAGGAAAAGTGAGGAAGTTGAGCTATATTTACCAAAAACTAGTGAGTGGTTCTACATGCCATCAGTTGCCGGCCGAAAGCGCGGGAATGTGATAGGGCCACGTCATCTCTCAATCAGATAGCGTGGATAGCTACTGATCAGAAATTGAGAGGTAATAAAACTCCTGGATGCAAACGATAATACATACGAATGCAATATTGGATGTCAATATGGTGTATATGAATCGTTGCGTACAATTATTGGGTGCACAAAGGCTGTTTCGATGTGATTAAAGTGAGCGTCAATACAGTGTCAACGATTCACAGTCTTACACATTCGGCAATCAATTGGCGGCATTGTCACATCCTTCCAAAGTGAAAGTATTGGATGGTGTGAACGCAAAATAGGCAAATAATATGCTCGTTGCCACATCCTAAAAATGAACGTCGATGCAACGTCACTGGAGCGTCAAAGATTTTTGGCATTGCATCATGGAAAATCCAGAGGGCTGCGTGATGAGATTAAGCAATAATCGCACCGTCGGCCGCCTTTCTAGGCAAAACTCGCGGCGACAAGATTGCTTCTATGTCCTACAAATGAGCATCAACAGAGCGTCAACAACTTTTGGCCTTGCATCATAGAAAATGAAAGGGCTGTGCGGCAACGTGAACCCATAAACGGACTATCGGCCGCCTTTCTAGGCAAAATGTGTTGCGACAACATTGCTTCTATGTCCTAAAAATGAGCATCAACGGAGCTTCAACAACTTTTGGCCTTGCATCATGGAAAATGCAAGGGCTGTGCGGCAACGTGAATCCATCAACGGACCATCGGCCGCCTTTCTAGGCAAAACGTGTTGCGACAACATTACTTCTATGTCGTAAAAATGAGCGTCAACGGAGCGTCAACGACTTTTGGCCATGCATCTGGGAAATTCAATTGGCTGAGCGGCGATATTAAGCCATAACCACACTATCGGGCGTCTTTCTTGGTGAAAATTGTTGCGACAACATCACTACTTTGTCCTAAAAATGAGCGTCAACGGAGCGTCAACGATTTTTGGCTTTGCATCATAGCAAATGCAAGGGCTGTGCTGTGACATTAAGCCATGATCAAACTATCGGCCGCCTTTCTAGGCGAAAATAGTTGAGACAACATCGCTACTATGTCCTAAAAATGAGCGTCAACGGAGCGTCAACGATTTTTGGCTTTGCATCATAGCAAATGCAAGGGCTGCGCTGCGACATCAAGCCATAATCGAACTATCGGCCGCCTTTGTAGACGAAAATGGTTGAGACGACATCGCTACTATGTCCTAACAATGGGGGTTAACGGAGCATCAACGACTTTTGGCCTTGCATCTTGGAAAATTCAAAGTCTGTGCGGCGAGTTTGGGCCATAATCGAACTAGCGACCACCTTTCTGGGCTAAAATGATTTCAACATCTTCACAATGCTCTCCAAATGAGCGTCAACTGAGTGTCAACGATTTTAGGCCTTGCATCTTGGAAAATCAACGTGCAGTGCGACATAATTGTTCAATAATTGAACTATCGGCTGCCTTCTTAGTCAAAACAGCTTGAGACAAGATCGTAACCATGTACCAAAATGAGCGTCAACGGAGCGTCAACAATTTTTGATCTTGCATCTTGGATAATCTAACGGCAATAGAACGCAGAATACCCACAATAAGCTTATCGGCAGCCTTTAATGGCAAAAACGCTAGTGACGATATCGCATCCGCCTCCTACACTTGAGCACCCACAGAGCATCAACAATTTTTGTGGAGGCTCAGAACGCTATACAGCAATGTACTGCATTGTGCTGCTCCTAAATCAAGTTTTACCCGGTCAGTCTTTGCAATCTGTCCTTGTATACAACTTCACAAATATGTATGCAATGTCTTACAGATCTGATTTTATTGCTTGTAGCTGTATTCAGTATTTAAGAACCCGCAGTCTACTATACTATAACGATACTTTTGGCAGTCTTTCAAGTCGGATTACCCAGCATTCTAAATTTCACCACCATGTCGGATTCACAATCTTTGAACACCTCTTTGCTCGGGGTTATGATCTCTTCAAAAAACGAACGTGTCTTTATTCGTGATTTGAGCGACCTTACTTTGCAAATCATCTTCGATGCGTGGTGGGCTTCAATGAATGTAGGCTCAAAGCGGCCGATTGCCTGGAATAATTCTAGACATGCGCCTTCGTGGCGATTCTATTTACACTGTGGAATGAAGGAGAACGGCAGCCCTGGCATCATATGTATCGTGTGTCATCAAGTTCTTCGCCATCCATCAGAACATGGGACCAGCTCAATGGGGAAATACTTACTGGCAAAAGCTCACATTGCAAAGTTAAACGAATTGACAGAGTCAGAGGTTACTGAATTGACTAGTTTGACGGTCGATGAAACAGCTTTGGCCATCCTGAAGAGGCAAGGAAGTCGAGGAATCACAATAGTAAGTTCGCTGAGGCAAATCATATTCGACATCCAGGTAGTTCCATATTGACCGGAATGACAGACAAAACATTCCGAACTGGCAGCTAAGGACTTTGAAACTTCCGAATTTCACCAAGACACGTGGAATGGCTACCTGATGTTAGGGTTTGTTTCGGCAAATATTCCATGCAACGCGATATCAAATCTTGAGCTACGACGGTCATATAAAGCATTACGCGATGACCTAGTGCTACTGTCCGCTACAACCCTTAGTAACATTTGCCGAAGGGAATATGCACTGACTGTCAATGCAATTAAGAAGCAATTGCCGATATGAAATAAAGTTAGTTTAGCTTTGGACGGATGGACATCTACAAACAAATTGGCCATAACGTCAGTCATTGCTTACTATATGGATCGAAATTAGACATTGCGTAAAGTCCAACTCGCTTTCGATGAGGTTGATCGCTTGTTCTGTTCCTGTTTCGAAAGCTATTTAAGGATCACAGGTCAAGGGCCAACATACTGGAGCAAGGCTAGCCGTACATTTGAAGGACATGCTTGATCGTTTTGAGCTTACCGACGGCCATTTGCTTGGTATTACAACTCATAATGCTTCCTCAAATTACTCGATGACACGCGAACTCCAATCAACACTTGAGGCCTCTGCAATCGAGTGGCCGGCATTGAGGAACCACATACCATGCATGGCGCACGTCATACAGCTCGCTTTAGGTGTATTCATGAGCAGTCTCGGTGTAAAAGGCCGCGCCAAGTCTTTGGAAGCCCATGAGGGCGATCAGCAATTTGGACAGAATGAAAGCATAGACATTGAAATGAGTCAAAGACTTCGAAAAGAGGGCAATGCTAGAATCAACAAGGTGTCGGCCATGAAACCAGGTTTAGCAAAGATAATTGAGAAAGTACGTATTTCATGATATTTTGAAAGTCCTGAAGCTGACCTTCATCCCGCAGAGAATGCTTGCTGTATTAATTACGCTAACACCTGGTCGCCGAAACAAGATTATTGACTGTCAAAAAGCCAAAGTCCGCATTGCAGTACTTCCGATTATGGATGTGAAGACACGTTGGAACTCTACTCCGGAGTTGCTCGAGCGCGCCTACCGCTTACGGGAATTCACCTGTGAGTGGCTTCAAAACCCACAATACAGCAAATACCGGCCGGTATTCACAACTCAAGACGAATAGACGATTGTCAAGTATGTCATGTGTTAGGGGTTCTCCTCTAGCAATGGTAATGATACATGTTTGAACGACGCAGGTACATGTGACAAATCTTAAAGATGCTCATATGCAAAACACCTACCTGCGATTACGTGAACATGGTTGTCAGTCAAGTGATCTTTAGCGGGATTACACTTGAGCCGCATGTCGATCAATTAGTGATGACTATAGTCACGCTAGCGGATTCAAATAGGATGAAGCAATTATATCACCATAACTGGGAAGTGAAAAACCTTCAGCAGTGTGCTTAATTATTGGCCACACTTATCAAACCCTGTTTAGTGGGACAATGCATAGTTAAGTTGCGATAATGCAGAACAACATGCACAGCAGACGTTATTGCAATATGCGAGTACGAGGGATCTGCAGCTCATGCGCTAAGCGGTGAGAACAACTGTGGCACTCCCCAGTTTGCGGAAGGTCAAAACCTAAGCATGCAGTGTCGGAGGGATTAATGGCATTGGCTGAAGATAAGAGGCCTGAAGCAAACCGGATCATTGAGTTGATACCGTATGCATTGCAACGTCATAGTGACGTGTCATAATCTACATTGGCAGAGTATCAGTTGGTCGCTGATTAAATCTCTGAGGCAATGCCGAATAGCCAAATTCATGGTGAGGCAATCAATAGCGAAGAGTTATTAAAACATATTGCGATAAAGCATCAAGAAGACAACTCATAGTTAAATTGCGGTTACGCAGACTTACATGATAGTCGTTGATGTTCCAACTACTGAACAAATCGGTAGCAAGATGTCAAAGTTGAAGTTATGATCTGATACGTGTCTGACGTAATTTAATATGATGGATGGCCTGATTTTAATCACGAGCGAAATGCTTCAAAACCACATTATATTAACACGATAACCTAAGGGAAGTGTGGCATCTATTACCGGGCGCATTCAGAAAGAATCTAAGACGCGATCGCAATAGAGCAATTACGAGCAACGGAATCATAGCATGGAAGAATGGGCGATAAGAATACAGACCCTCAAACATGACTATAAAGAGATCACATTGTTCCGGCAATGAAAGAACAAGCTCTAGCAGCGAACAGTCAGAAACCTACCAGTGAAAGAAGACCTTTATTTATTATTGAGTTTTTACGATACCTATTATTATTATAAAAATCTATTAGCTTTTTGTAGTGGCAGCCCCGCACCTTAAGTATTCCCGGCGCTTTATGAAAATTACCTTCAACGACGATAAGGACGTTATAGTTTACGCCCTTGAAAAGATAATATCATTTAGCAGAGATAATCAGTATCTCTTTGTTGCTAATTGCGTTTGGTGGATATCTGGAATTATTGGGTTAACAGACGCCTTAGTAATTCATATTAATAATCTCGAGATAAGGCGAACGATAGGTCTGCGAGAAATATCCAGCACACCAAGAGATATCGCTAGAGACGTTCTCGATAAATCTGCGGGAAACTTTCAATAAGAATTCCTACACATGACCTTAACCTTTGAGAACGACAACGACGTTATCGTATACGCACTCGAGAAGATTGTATCTTACGCCAGAGAATATCAATACTTCTTTGTAGCAAATTGTACCTGGTGGATAGCTTCAATTATCGGATTAGTCGAAAGCCTACAACGATATATCGATAATCTCGCATTACGACAACCAACGATTGTCAGAGAAATATCCACGGTCCCGAGAGACATTGCCAGAAACGTCAGTGTCGAATCCGATAAGATGTCACCTGAGGAATCTGTGGATAGTTACGTTACGGACCCTTTACGAAGGACCAGGAAAGGGAGAGTTAACCCCTTACATAAATCGAAGAAGCAACTTAAAAAACCCATAAGAGCAAAGGCCAGGCATAATAAAAAGCTTACCAATATATGCGAAGAGATTATTAGTAATCGTAGACAAGGATAGGATCTACAGCTTTATTCGTACTGATACTTAGTACCGAAATAACCCCCAACCATCATGGAAGTATTGAGGCCATTTCGATATTGGACCCTTTGGATGTCGAAGAGGCATACAGTCACATTGCATCACGTCATCACAGTGTACGATGACATGTTCGATCACATGGATGATGTGATGCGAGCTTTGGCGAAGAAGAAGACTCAATGGAAGGAAGACTTGTTCTTCGCTGTGAAGTTAGCTCGACAGAAGCTTTCCAAATACTACGCCAAAGTCACTCCAGCGACGGGCATTCTTCTGATTTCCGCACACATCCTTGATCCTTTCCTGAAGTTGAGATCATTTAGAAAGTGGGACAAGGGAATGGATATTAATCCTGAGGACGAAACATCCTACACTTGACAATACCAAGAGGCCTTTCTGAAGTATGTGGAGAATGAATACTGTACCAAACATCAATGTGTGCCGGTCAATAAATTCGAAACGGTACAGAACAGCAATTTCGTCCCCTCCACAACGGCTTCAGGGTCCTATCAATCATCTTTTGATCCATATGATTCGTCCAGCGATGATGAGGAATACTTAACGCCTAACAATGTGGCTGAGACAACACCCGGACTTAGCGATCGCGCAGTCCGCTTATTGACTGCCGCCAGGCTCTATTTGAATTCACCGCCTGAAGCACCAAAGAACTGGGGACAAATTAATCCAAATCTCAATGATTACCACTCCGACCCAATGGAGATTAGCAGTACATTTTGGATACCAGACATAACCGACTGGTGGCGACAACAGGAGGAAATGCTCTCAAAGTACGCCGATGTCTCCAATGTGGCGCGCGACATATTCTCTATCATACCTCATGGTGTCGGAGTGGAGGCCAGTTTTTCCCTTGGCCGAGATGTTATTGGCTGGAGGCAGTCAAAAACCACAGCCAAGGCTCGTCGCGAAAAAGTCGTTGTAAGGCAGTTTGCTCGAGCCAATAACAGGATTTTGGCCGGCACTTACCCGGAATTGGATACCACCAACACAGAAAACGACTCGGAAATGAAGAAAGAGGCGGAGGAACGGAAATTGCACAGAATGGCCAAGGTTCACGACTTTTTGGAGATGTGGCAGGGCAGCCAAAA
>Ga0307514_10000700_pt1 | contig 58453 bp, 53 predicted proteins | sample 16_EM_MG_FD_203088 | JGI IMG/M metagenome (GOLD analysis project Ga0307514, IMG submission 203088) | Populus trichocarpa ectomycorrhiza microbial communities from riparian zone in the Pacific Northwest, United States - 16_EM | ecosystem: Host-associated > Plants > Roots > Unclassified | place... | reverse complement strand
ATTTTGTGTGTAGGACACTTTGTAATCAGAGCCAAACACTCATTGGAATTAAAAGGGCAGGTCATTTGGGATCTGAGTTTAAGTGGTAGGTACTTGCCACAATCAGCCACTCAGCCACAGAATTACGGCCAATCAGAATCGAAAAAGACACATGTCGTGTTTGTTTGTTTGTAATCATATTGCATTTGGCCGCTGGCGGCCATGGCATATATCCCGTACATATTTCCTCCCCGCTTCTTCCGTAACATAAAGAAACAAAAGCAAAGTCGCGAGTCCTCATCCCCAAAAACAAAAGAAACCGCCAAAAAACAACATCAACTTTTACACCCCCCCATCACTCGACTCCTCGTGATCTGAGTTCTCCGCCTCCTCCGCCACTCCGCTAATTCTGCCAACATCTGTTAAATAAAGAAAATCTAACAGTGCCCGCGAACATTTTTCCTCCGCAAAAACAAGAGACATCGGCAAACTAATCTTCGGCTTTTTCATCACTTTTTCCACACCCTCATACCCCTCTTCCCCCTCTTGCCCGTCAACCCAAAGCTGCTTCTGTTCTCGTTTCCATCATTTGCACCACTTAAAAAGGTGGTCTCTTGTCTGATATTCGTGCCCGCACCATCAGCACTTCATATCTCTTCTTTTTCCGATGCGCCTTAAGTATTTCCCCATCAGAGCGTGCCCTGTCTTAAGTTGATAAAACCTCGCCGCAATCGATTTCTGGGATTTCATCACCACACCGTTACCCCCCCTCTTCACCAAATCATACCGGTAACTGTGCTTCGATTTCTTTCCCATCTCTTTTATTTCTTCCTTACTTTCTTCCCATTTCGTCTCCGTTAAACGTCGACCAATGTGAGCGAAAGATATATAATTCAAATGAGGTAGCGGATTTTGCGTTTCGGTATAACTCCTGCAATGCTTATATGCCGCTTTCGTTGCTTGTAGGTCCGCTTCTTCGTTGCCTTCCACACCCTTATGCGCAGGTACCCACCGGTACTCCACCTGGATGTTTTTATCGGTCAACTCGCTTTCCCAGTTCATCGTTCGTAAGGCCAGTACTTGTCCTGGTCCCGGTTCGTCCGATTGTATTCTTCGTAAAGTCGGTTGTGAGTCTGTAAAAATCGTCACTCTCCTCACTTCTTTCCTTCCGCACATCTCATCCGCAATTTTCACTGCTTCCGACATCGCGTACATTTCTGCGTCAAACGCCTCCTTCTGTCGGCCTAGGTGTACCCTCCTCTTATTCCATCTTTCCTCTTTTCATACCACTGCACACCCTACCCACTCATCTTCTTTTCTCAATCCATCAGTCCAAAGAACAAGACCCTCTCTTTCTCTCTTTGCTTCTTCCAGCGCCTGTTCTTCTTCCTGAATTATCACCTGGCCTTTCAGCCTCTTCTTAACTTCCAGTAATGTGGTCCCCTCGTAAAATCTCCTCTCCAAGGGGTAATCCTCCGGGATCAACTCATCAATCCCCTCCACCCTCCTAACCACGTTTCCTTCCGTCTCTATCATTCTCCCTCCGCCTAAGGCATCGGGCATCATCATTTGCCTCATCTTATACCGCCTAACTCGGTTATTAAGAATCGACTTCGCCGGTCTAAGTCCAGCGTCATTCATCAGAGCTCCTTGAGGTGTCGTTCGAAAGCATCCGGTTATCCTTCTGCCTTGTTCGTTCAAAATTTGTTGTACCTCTTGCGCTCTATTTTTCTGTCCCTTCCACCACAACTCAGCCCCATATAAAGCAACGGCCTGTACTGCGGCGATCTGAATTCTTTGGCATCCTTCCGGGCTTAATCCTTTCTTCGTCATCAAGGATCTTACCCTGCTTTGTGCCCTTCTTGCTTTCGCGAAGGTCTTTTTCGTGTGATCATTCAGAGTAAGCATGCTATCCAGCCATACCCCCAACCACTTTGTCGCTTCTTTGTTATATGAAACCTCATGACTTCCGACCCTTATCTTGGCCTTCATCTTCGGTTCCTTATTGCTTCTCTTTCGAGTGAACAAAATCGCTTCCGTTTTTTCAACATCAAACTGACAAGCGTTTTCCTTCGCCCAAATCTGTGCTTCTTTAGCGCATCCCTCCAGTCGTTGTGTGCATTCCCCCACATCTTTGCCTTCTACCACCCATGCCACATCATCAACAAAAGATATACCCTCACTTCCGCACTCTTCTTCTTTCTCTTCCACTCTGTTGAATAATCCCGAAAGATATATAACGAAAAGTACTGGCGACACTGGCGACCCCTGTGGAACTCCCGTTTCCACATCCATACTGTCTCCCTCCTTTCCGTCCATCGACATAATCACTTTTCTTTCTTCCATAAAGCTCTCCACCCACCTCACCAGGTCGGCTTCAAACCCCATTTCTTCCATCCTTTTTATCAAGTTCCCCTTTGCCACATGTGGAAAGGCTCCCTTAACATCCATCAACAGCACCGCCGCGGTATTCCCCCTCCCCCACGCTTCTTCAACTCTCTTCATCAACCTACCAACCGCATCTATTGCTGACCTTCTCTTTCTGCACCCAAATTGCCCGTCGTGAAGTAGCTGCCTTCGCTCACACTCCTCTGCTATTGCATTTGCCGCTACCTTCTCAACAACTTTTCCCAGATAATTTAACAACGTAATCACCCTGTATGCCTTGGCGACTCCGTAATCTGGCTTGTTTGGTTTCGGTATAACCACCCCCCTCGCTTCCTTCCAAACTCTTGGGTGTATTCCTAACCTAAACGTAACTTTGACGATTGCAATTATTCTCGGAGCATCCCACTCCCACAATAACCTCATCGCCTTAAACCCCAGTCTATCCGGACCGGGAGCCTTCTTTACTGATTGATCGAACAGAGCCAATCGGATGTCCTCATCAGTAATCTTCTTCCACATTCCTCCTCCCTCTTCTTGGGCCTTTCTCTCCACACCCTTCAAAGGTTTCGGGAACGCTTCTTCTTTAATCAACTCTGCCTTTTCCTCCCAGGATTCCGCCACCACTCCATCCCTGGATTTCAAAGCCTTCGTCGTTTGCTGGCCCCCCGGTTTTGTATACCTCAAGGCCTGCCATACCTGATCCTTCGTTGTGGAGGACAAAAAATCCTGCCACATCTTCGTTTTCGATTGTCAGATTATTCTTCGGACGTTGCTTCGCTGCTTTTTAACCTGTTGCTGCGTCGCTTCCCCCCTTCTTCTGGCCCTCTTCAACGAGCCCAAAATCCTTCTGTTTTCTGCGATCTCCTCATTCCACCATCTCTTTGATCTCGCACAAACTTTAACTTTTTTGCAGCACCTATTAAGATGATTAGCAAAAGTCCGCTGTATCCACTCAGCTTCCCTTTGTAAATCTTCTTCGCTGCTTTCTCCGGTCAAAACGGGTCTCTTTGAGCTCTTGTCCTTCCACTCTTTTTGTGCTTTTTCATAATTTTCTTTTTCCTCCTCCGACTTGAGCCCATCAATATCCCATCCCGTAACCTTTCTCGATACTTTGACTCCCTCCCCTTCGTCCCATTATAAGTGGGCACACACAATCGCGTGATCCGAAGTAGTTGCCAAATCTGTAGATATCTCCAAATTGTCGGCCATCCCGGCTTTCGTTATGAAGAAATCTATTAGCGATCTCGAAATTTCGCCGTTTCTCATGCTCGTATGGGTTGCTTCCCCATCGGTAACATCCGTCAATTCATACTCATCCATAAGATTCGTTAGAAAGACTTCATCTCTTTTTGGTGGGCATTCCGGATCCCATCTATCACTGTGAGCATTCCAATCTCCTCCTAATAGGATCTTGTTCCGCCCCATAATCTCTCTCCATCTTGCTGTCTGCGCCGGTCTGCCTTGGCTTCTCACCCCCTCCACCTGCCTCAGCTGATCATACACATTCACCAATCTCATCTCTCTCCCAGTGGAATATTTTATATCAAACACCTGTACATCTCCGTCTCCCCCCATATCCACTTCCGAAAATTCCAGGTGCGTATCTCTTCTTATTGCGGTCATTGTCCTTCCTCCCCTGACCAATCTATATCCTGGGTGACTAATGTTGTATCCCTCCTTCTCCACTACCGGTTCTTGCATCATCACAACATCAGCCCCCCAAACAATTCCCTTTTCCAACGCAATCATCGTCGCATCATACCCCCTCCCACAATTATGCATTATGCATTTCACCATGATTTCTCGGGGGTTTCTGAGGTCCCTGCGTCAGAGTCTAGCTCGGTCATCACCTGTGTCGAAACAACTTGGACTTCCGGCTCCTTATCTTCTGGCTCATTATCATTGCCAACTTTCTCCTCGGCTTCTGCTGTGGAAGGTCCCCCATCCTCAACTTGCGCCGGTTTCCTCTGCTGATCTGTTGTCACATTTCGGCGTTCCCCCTCTCTCTCCTTCCAGGTTCGCCTTTCCTCTCTCGCTTTCTTAATGGCTTTCTGTTTGTTAATGCAAACATTGGCCTTCGCAATATGGTTTCCCTTGCAGTTAACGCACTTGTCAACATTATGGGTACAGTTCTGTCCTGCATTCGCCTTGCAACCTACCACGTTGCACTTATGGTCCTTAGTCAAATGTCTTCCTGCACACAACATGCAATCCGGCATCTTCAAAGCCCCACACTTCGCCTCAACATGTCCCCATCTGCTGCACACTCCGCAAAAAGAATCTGGTCCGGCGTTCACAAACCTCTCCACCTCATACTTTGTCCCCGCCGCTCTCAGTCCTCCTTTCAAAACTTTCTCGGCCATTTTACTTCCCTTGACCGCAAACACAACCGACGATGCTTTCTTCCCCTCCGCCTTCTTCTTCTGCACATCCTTTGGTCCTCCAATCCAGCTGATGGCGAGGGGCAACACCACCCCCTCGTTCTCAGCCTGCAATTCTGACCTCAATTTCTCCAGCCCTCCTCCGGTCTTCTTCCCCAAATACCTGTCGAAATTGACGCCGTGCATCTTCACCTTCTCCCAAAGTTCGCTCGTCTCGATGTCCACAATTCCTGTGTCCACCTTTCTCGCCGCCCTAATCACAACTTCCCTGTACCTGATTAGCATCTCCGCAGTTGCTCCAGGGGTCGTAATTGTTGACAAGCATCCTCGGGTGTTTCTCGTAACTCCCTGGATGCGCACAAAATATGCAACCTTCGCCTCAAAAAGTGCTCTATTCACCTCCGAGGAAATATCCAAATCTTTCTTCTGAGAAAGAGGGAGTCCATTATCTCTCCTAAAAGTGACTCTCCTTTTCTCCATCGAATTCTGTCCTGGGGGGACTGGCTTCATCTCCTCCTTCTTTTGTTGACTTCTTCTCACCTCAGTGAAGCCGTCCCCCTTCTTCTTACTTTCACCCTGACGTTGTTGTTGCTGTGCTTGTCCGGGTTGTTTCTTTGGTGGCGGTGGAGCTGCCGCTCTCTGCGCCCACGTCTCCTTCTTCTTTTCTTCCGGTTTCTTTCCTTCCGGCTTCTTCTCGGTCGGCTTCTTAACCTCCGGCTTCTTAGTCCCAGCCTTCGGTCCCTTCGGAATCACCCCCTCCTCTGGTTTTTTCACCTCCTTCTTCTTTTGTTGTGGTACCGCTGGCACCACCGGCTTTCTCTTCAGAATCGTAACCTGTCCCACCTCCAGACGCGGAAACTCCTGCCTAACTCCTCCAGGTACAATCACCGGCGCATGCTTGGATTGCTCCAACGCTGGCTCATCCACCTCCATCTCAGCCCGGATCACTCTTTCCACTTTCTCATTTTCCTCCTCTGAAAAAGTCGCTCCCGGCTCAAACTCAATGTCGCTCATTCCTTCCTCCTCAGGGGTGGCTTCTACCTGTTTCCCCCTTCGGATTTCATCCTTCTTTCGGCTTTCCTCAGCCATATCCTCAAATCTCTTAACCACCCTCTCGGTTAATTGATCCACCATTTTTCCCATGCAATCACTCATTGCATTTTCAATTGTCCTGGCCATATTCACCGGTGCGATTTTGGCCAATCTTTTTTCCATCTTGCTTAATCTCTCATCAAGCTTCTCTGCTCTAGCCTCGTCTCCTTCCCGACCTAGCTCTATCTGCTCTTTAATTTCCATGCTGATTTTTCTTGCGCTTGTCACCGCCGCATCAGTATGGTTCTGTCTTGCTGCGATGTGGTTCACCTGTTCCCCACACCACTCCGCATACTTCACGTCGTAATCCTCTCTTCCGACCATAAAATCCCTCAACCCATTAGTGTTCCGAAGATACTCACCAATAAAGGCCTCCAGATTAACTGGTCCTCTCTCATTCGTCAACACCTCTGCAGGCTTGGCCCAATCAGCCTCCAACTTTCTCCTGCTTGGCGTCTGCGGCATATTCGGGATTGGTCGTTCGGGCGTTACCGGGCTCTTAACTCCCTTCCCCTTATTGCGCTTTTTTCCCCTCTTTGTTGGCGTCATGTAGGGCTCCTCCTCCCTCCACTCAACCTCTGTCATCGCCTCGTCCTCGCTGTCGCTGATTTCGAATTTCCTAGAAATGGGTGTGCAGCTTTTCACAGTCTCTGCCACTCCCCCCTCCTCTTCTCCACTGCTTGCTGCATTTTCTCCGGTATCTTCCTCCGACTGAATATACCTCGCAGCCAAAATTGATCTTCCGCTCGTCCTGGGGGTCGAAAAAGGGTCCTCAGGAATAGCGCTCGGTGGGAAAGCCCTCAAACTTCCCTCGTACTTCGTGGATTGCGTCTGCTTTGGAAACGAAATCTCACTTCCACCGTAATCCGTGGTAGGTGGTGGTGACGAGAGCCTTGACGATCCTTGACTGTCCAGGCTCCTACTCCTTTGTCTTCCACTCCTCTCGGTGTTCGGAATCGTATATACCCGGGGTTGCTTGTAGACCAGGTTTCCCTCATCATCCACGCTGCTTCCTCCGTGCACCGTAGATACCATCTGGCTCGGATGTCCAACCACCTCTTTGTTGTGCATTCTTGCCGCCTCATTCAAAACGTCCCTGGGCAAGACAACCGGTCCTCCCAATGCATCTTCCATTCCTTCCTGAGCGATCTCAGAAGTCGTAGCTGTTCCGTCTGGGTCCCTTTGGAGGTCCCTGGCAATAATCATCTGTGCTCCGATTCCGCTTGAGTCGTCTGAGGAGCTTTTCTTCGAGGTAACCAAGCTATCCGCGATAGCTTTTGCCGCTTTTTCGTACTTGTCCATCCTTTCCTTGGCCGCTTGGAAGGTGGTACTCTTTTTAGCTCCGAAGAGGCTCATTTTGGCTTCTAGGTAACTGAATTCAAAGAAAACAGCTGAAAACCGAAGCGAAAGTTTTCTGACGATAGTAGAATTGATTGGACGATAAGGGTCTTGGCAAAACTAAGAGGTGGTGTGGTGTGTTGTCGGAGGTGTGTGACACATGTCGTGTGCTTATATGAATAATAATTATCCTGTCTTGGTATACCTACTATCCCTATTATATATCTAGTCGTCTGAATAGTGGCATGCTATCAGTTTACTCCTGTAATATACAGATTGGAATACACCTGGTAGTAAAGCAAAGAGAAAGAGGAGAGTAACAGGCAATTGTAGCAACTGTAACGAATCTTCAAACGCACTCGTCCGTGAACGCAGTCGAACTATGTAACAGAATCAAGTAGAGCAAAGCCAAGACTAGATAGAGAAGACAGCACAGAGACATAAACAAAACAAAATAAAACAAAAAATAACCCATTCCATAACAAAACCACCGCTAAGGCACCAGTAATGAGATGAAAGTACAATAACAAAAGAAAAACTCCCTAAATTGTCCAGACAAAACGATAGAGATATCCAAAAGAGACGCAACATAACCAACGCAGAATAACCACACCGATCCCACCATTCGTAACATAAGAGTGCCACCCACAGCATCAAGTCATTATAGCACATTCATTAGGCATCTACATGATAATAAACTGCTGCACGTTAGTTCCAAAAAGCATTGGTGAACAAGGGCTGTCCACTTACTTCAATAAGTTTATCCGTCAGGCTAGCACATCTATTCTCCCTATCTTTTGTAGTTTTGAAAGAAGTCGAGGTCCAAATCCCAGACAACCCACACCCATCCAAGAACTGGTTCAGTTTTTCCTTCATGTTCTTTCTATGGGGAAACATCGGATTCTTAGAAACCGCACACATCAAAGAATTTGCTTCTTTTAGGAGCGTTGGATTGTGAGATGTGCTTAGGACAGTGTCGAGGTGTTCAATTAGGTGGTCGTACCTAGTTAATAGTCAATACAAGTCAAAGACGAAGAAATCAGCAAAAAGAACTGACATCAGAAGCAACACTTCCGGCCGCCGCTTTGCCATGCGAGTAAAGAAATGCAATGCATGTTTTTGGATGGCTTCTTCACACGTTTTGAAGTCGATGACAGCCAATATGCCATTAAGCAACAAATTCCGCTCCGACATCATTTCCATTGGGGGGATACACGACCACAGATTGATATCAGGCTCGTCAATCGTCAAGCCAACCATCCACAGTAGTTCTTTGGTATCGCTGGGGTTTGAGGCGCGCGTAACGACCATGGCCAAATAAGGCGGCACTGGAACATCTGCGTTCCATCTTGCTGATTCCGGGATATTAGCAGTACCAACTTCCACGAAAGCTGTAAGAGTTTTAATGGCTGCAGGTTTGGTAGACGGACTCTGCAAGCCTTTGGTCAGGGTTGCAGCCATTGCAACATGGAAATTTTCCGTATCGAATCTGATACCATACAAGTCGTCGATAATTGATGCAGCCTCGTCGACCGAACTCTTTCCCTGCAATAAAATCTGCGCCATCTTGTTATCCTTGAACTCGCCGGATTGAGCTAGCGTTCGAAGTGTGGTCTCGAGAAGTGCGGCAGAGCAGTTGAATACCATGCCCGATCCAAGACGGACCAATGAGACAGCGACCCAAAACAATTGGTGAAGATATCGGGAGGTTGGTGAGAGATTGTCCATCATCTTTGTTAAACTGGTGATGATGCTGGTTAACATCTCATTATCGCCATTTTCGATGAATCGAGTGAGTGCATTGCGTAGAACTACCAGAACCTGGTAAAGCAAGTCGTCGTCCACATCTTCTCGCGCCAAACATCCCATAACTGCGAATGCTCGCGGTTGGATGGCTGGATTGCTTTGGAATGCTGTACTTGCCACCAAACTCATCCATCGAGCCCTCCATATGTTTGCCATGTCAGTAGTTGGCGCGGCAACGGCGATGATATCAAGTAGCAAGTTCGTAATTTGTTCCATAGAAGTGGATGTCGCATTCTCCGGGCGCAGTTCTTGCACTGCTACAGCATCCCTTGACGTTGGTCTATTCAAACTAAACAACAAACACATCTTGGGTTCATTTAGCGAGATCAGGGTTTGCTTCAGCTGAGCTAAATTTGCCTCCTCTAGTGGAAATGATGTCGATATTGAGTGAACGGTATTCACTAATAGGCTGTGAACTGCAGAGCGTACTTGAGATTGACCACAATTGACCACCATAGTAATCACATGAAAAAGCTCTGGCAAAAACATCTGTGCTTGTACCCGGCTATCAAACGAGATAGCGAGGCATATCTTGAGCAAGACGCAGATCTCATTCCAGACGGGGTTATCTGCCAGATGGCGTGTAGCACGAAGCGAAGTTCGGTTTAGCGCCTTTCGTAGCCTAGCAATGACCTTGCTCCGAATGGTGAGGGTTTCGAATGATGAACAAATGGATCCAATAGTCTCAGCACCATCCGACCCAAACCCGAAGTTCATCGCAGCTTTGATAAGTTCATCCAGGAAGACATCCAAGAGACCCTCATCTTTTCCGATGATAAGCCATGCATTTTGCTGGAAGGAGGTGTATAGCTTCGGCTCATTCACTGTTATATCGATTACCTTCCGCGCAATCACAGCTAACCTCTCCCTGCCTCGTTCAGGGTCATCACCACCCATAAGAACATGCGAATGGAGGTTGGAAAGCCAAGGCGCCATATAAAGAATGTTCAGGGGGCGCTGTCGAGGATTTGACTTCTCCCATCCAATGAAGAACTCTGACAGGAAATCGAAGGTGAGCTGCGGTTCCGTTGCGGCCAACTTCTCGCTGACACCAACAATGAGCGTCACAGCATCGGGTGGTATGCTCAGACCTAACACTAAAGTTAGTCCAGAAAGATATAGACTAGACAAATTGTCCGACGAACCTTTTGCATTCACAAATTGCCTATCAAGGTTGAACTGGAATGCATGACAGAGGGCACACAGCAAATTATATGCAGACAACCGTAATTGAGGGTCAACACTAGCCATATTCATCAGAGAAATGTTGAGCATAGTCCCTGGCACATCTTCCGGTCTTATTGTTCTCTCATTCAACTTAGAGGGTTTGTTGTCGCTGGAATATTTTGCCTTGGATGTCTTGAGGGTCTTGAGAATATCGTTCTTCTTTGGGCTTGAGAAAAACATCGAGACTTTACCGTTATCGGTCTTGATTCCGAACGCATTTTCTTCATCGGTATGATAGGACGCATTGGCCTCCTCAACATCCGCCAGTCGGAAGATATCATTCACAGTAACCATTATCCTTATCCCCGGGAATAACTCTTGTCGTTTAACTGGTGTGATCTGGATATATTGGCTGCCAACTTTGAAGATGACTTCTGTCTTTCCCTTGGTTTTCGACAGCTTTGTGATGTTGTGGAAAACATATCTTGAGTCACTTAGGAAGCTCATTGTTTCTTTGGGTAGGTGGAGACTTCCCAGGTTGAAGTGCTGTTGCAGCTCCCCCAGACTCCCCAACATGATAAATTCAATCTTGCTAGGATGCCATGGATTATTTTCGTCCTTCACTGCATGTCTCAATGCTCGCCTGCAGAATTTACGGTAAGCACTATTCATGTTGTAGACGTATAGCCTCGCATAATTCTTAACCATCTCCGGAGGCATAAGAGAATCAATCTTGCGGTAGACATCATCGGGGAGCTCATTGTTTAAACTGTAGCACGTAGCATCCATGAGTACTGCAAAGGGCTTATGCCACATTCTGCTTGCAATCTTTGCTAAATCAGTATGCGCTGCCGGCGGTGTCGATTTGGACGAGACAGACCTTAAGATAGCAATATGCCAGCAGGTCCGGATCAATAGTATCGACATTTATATTCCGTAGCACGAAGCAAATCACAGACATTCCATCCTTGGTCTCACCTCCATCATACACAATTCTCGCCGAGAGGATACTTTCTACACTGCGGCCGGAATTCTTCAGCATGAAGTGCTGATACCGCGAGTATGCCGGTTGCACACTACCAGTAATTTGAGGTCGACCAAGCGATATATCGAGCGGTGGCGCACCAAGGGTCGAAATCAGTCCAGAGAATTTTTTGATTGAAACCTGAAGCTCTGAGGGTGGCAGCTCGCTGAATGACTTCTCCCCATTCGGCCGCTGTAGCCTGGCTTTCTCCTCAAAGATGAGCTTATGCCGGACAGTCTCCCAATGATCATACAAGAATCTATGCAATGCCACACTGCTACCAAAATCGAACGACTCTTGAGGTTGGATAATCTCTCGAGTCTTCGGTGGAACCGATATGTTACGAAGAAACGTGATAACCTCGCATATGTTGCCAGTTAAGAAATCGTTTAGCGGAATCATGTAAGACTCTTTTGCTCCAAATAGAACATTATTTGCCAGGTTCTGGATAATCTTCGCAATCAACATCAATCCCCGCCGCATCTCCTTTGTAGGCACCAAGTCAACCAGACCCTCGGAATCTGGAGCCACAATAGCTGGGCAAAAGAACCGAAGAAAGATGAAAGCACCAACTGCAGTGTACTTTGCTTCCGGGAAGCGATGCGCAACGCATGAGCTGATGGTGTGGCATATTCTCCGGAAAGAATCCGGAAGAAAAGGTCCAGATTTCGTAATCTCCCCAATGAATATCTTCGCGATCACTCGCAGTTGCTCTTCGTTTGCGTACAGTTCTTCCGGACAAGATGTTCTAGCAGGATCCAGTTCAAGATCTAAGACTGCAGACGACATGATCAATCGTTTGATTGTCTCCTGCAGCACCCTCTTTAGATAATCTGAACCTTTCCATTTGGCGAATACGGATAGCATCTTCGTGGCCACACAATTACGGCGCAGAAGTTCCGATTCGCTCTCCGTATTCTCAACTTCCTGCTCAATCAGTGCCTTTAGTAACGTTAACCCTAATCCCCGAGAGTCAAAAATATTCAGCAGTGCCACTGTGAGCTCATCCACTTCGCTACTTGGACAGCATTCGCATAATGCAAGAGCAAACTTGATGTCGTTGACAAGCAACTATTGAACCACGGATTAGTGCGTGAGTTGTGACTGCAATAGTAGGTTGGAACCGACATCAATCAAACGCTCATACTTCTCTCCGATTGCAGAATCGCCTAATGTACCGAATTCAGTTCCTTGGGTGAGGATATTCGTAAGGACATGCATGAACGCAGTTCTAGTTTCTAATGACTCGTGATATCCAATTTCTAACGAAAATTTCAATCCAACGTCGACGTTCGCACTTAATAGATTAGATAAAGCCTGAATAGCCAGTTCCTGGAATGAAGCTGCATCATCCCTCGCCAAAGACGCAGTCTGTAGATCTGTCCGGCGATCGCTCTCAAGATGACTGAAGTCGAGCAAAGAGAGGAATGAAGTGAAGTAATTGCAGAACATTAACGAGCGTGCATCGACCACATCGGCATCATGAGAAGAGTCTGGTGGTTGAAGAGGCAGGCGATATAACAAGTTTACAATAGCCCGCAAGCAAGCTCTGTCCAGGTCTCTTTGTAGGCGTATAAACTCATCTCTCTTATATCCTTGCGCAGAGAAAATGACCTCTGGGTTTTTGGATTTACTCGACATCCATTCCGCCAGAATCTGCAGTAAGCTGTTCCGTACCCTGACATCTTGCCTCAAATTGAGGATTTCCTTCTTTCGGGCTACCAGTTCTGCAAGGTTACACATCCTAATTTTAACCCGGAGAGTTGTGTAGTCTTCCTTCAAGGTGTGCAGATATCTTGCCAGGCTCAATGTCATGGCACCGAGATCCACGGTGAGAAAAGTATCTTGCGCCTCTTCCAATCTCTCTACGATAGTCTTCAGCAATGAGCAGATCTGCTCAGCGAACAGTGTCCGACTTTCGCTAGCTGCTTCCTTCGAAGGGTCTAGCACAATACTGAGCTCCGTTTCCAAAGACCGGAAAAGTTGCAGATAGAGTCTAGGATTGAGTTCTGTGCCGAGCACTTCCCGGATGTTCTCTCTGACGCTAACAAGCTTGCAAACAAGCAACTGTAAACACTGTTTCATAAAGCGCTCAAGCAATGACATTGAATCCCCATCACTTGTGAGCCGGTCAATCCACTTCAAGCCGGCCAGAGAGGCATCGGTGACCCTCATGTGAGGAGGCAGATGTGCCGGTACGTCTGCGATACAGCAACCTCCAATGGATGCCAAAAATCCGGAATAGTTCCTCCATTCCGCGTGAAGCCTGTCGTCTAATCGTCCGGTGACAGCGACTCCTTGAGATAGGATATGCTTGCACAGAGTCCGCCACCTCATAAACACGGCTTCCCAAGCGGTTAATATACCAGGGCTAGGCATCGACATTCTAGTCAAGAGCTTTCTCAACCGTTTCTGAAAAGCAACGGGCCCCGTAATCCTGAAGGTCTGGAGAGACAGCTCCGAGTAGACAGGGAAATTCCGCATTAGCGTCAGGTTTGATCTGGACAAGTCTTCCGGGTTCTCAGTCAACCGCCCTTCCTCGCAAAGCAGCGCAATTGCATGTGTGGTCATTGAACAAATGTCCAGATCACTCGAACAAAGGAGAACAAGAAAAGAAATTTCTAACGACACATTCGCCTTGGTTCTCTCCGGGATATCAGAGACGCCGATGGTAAAATCCTGAGTAGATGGTAAGTTAACCTCATTACTACTAGATTTATTCGCTACGACTCTGGGTACCTTTCGAGACTGTATTATGTTTACTCGTGTGTCGAGATAACCATGAACTAATTCCAGCATGTTTTTGAGGCTGGGGTCTCTGAAGTCAAAATCTAACAGTTTCTTGGAGAGCATCGCTACGATAGCAGACCTAGGTTCTTGTCATCAGTCACTGTAATATACATCATCTAACTCTCTTGTAAACTTACGTCTCAGTCCAGAAAAAGGGAAGCAAGCTTTCGTCATTCTGTACACCCTCTCTGCTCACTGCGACTTGAAACGCTTCCGGCGACAGCAATCTCCTGGCAAAAGTGACGGTGGAGTTCCGCACGAACTCGTCATCATCACATATGAGCGTGAGGATAGAATTGATTGACTTATCAGCCAGCTGACTCCAGTCCCCCCTCCGGAAGTCGAGGTTCTCGTATAAGAGGAGTGGTCGGATCTTTAGTAGCTCAAGCAATTGATAGAGAAGCTCAATGGAACCTATACTGTCAGTAGAGATATTTTTATGTCGCATGTTATCCGTTGCTGTGCCCCCACTGAACGGAACACCGCTTGCAGCCTTCCGCATACTAGAAATTCCATGAAGATAATCCCCGAGATCTGGAGCAATAGCCTCAAACAATGCAGTATACTGCTCTGCATTGCCCTGACTAGCCAGTACTGCAGCACCAGCGAAGACCGTAATCTTAAATGACATCGGCGAGGTCTTGTCCAGGCACACTGGAATCAAGTGCTCCACCACCGAGTCTACCGATAGCCTAGCCAGACTTACAAACGCCTTTATTAATACATCACGATCCATACTTTCATCCGGCGCTGAGATACTGTGTGGCGGCTTCTTGAATATTTCTTCTCTCATGTCGTTTTGTATATCGAGCGCAAAACTTAACAAGGCGTTGTCAGAGTCTCCAGCGAACAAACTGCCTGCACGGCAGATGGTGATTAGACATGATGCTGCAATATCCGCCGATCTTGGTTGGCGTAGAGCTTGCCGGAGGTTGTTCAAAAACACGATTTTCTTCGCCAGAGAATTGCCCCGTTGCGATCCGTTCATGTCTGCCTGTACAAAGACCTCAGGTAGCAGGAGGACTAAGGCTGTCTGTAGTGGCCAGATGACGGCCCTTCGCTTTGTACTTTCAGTAAGTGCCCCTGCAAAGTCAAACAGTATATCCGCCCCGCCTTCAAGCCGTTGCTGTGAGGAATGAAGCTGCACAAAATCTTTGGGATGTGAATCAATCCATCTATGTATCGCCTCCGGTAATATCGCGGCCAGTGCATTCTGAGATGACTTGCGCAGTGGGAGAAAGCTACCACTGATTTCTTGAAGCACCAACGACAGCTTCCTCTGGTTTAGTGAAAGGTGTGCGATGAACTGTAATCCACTAGCATAAAGATCATCTGCCGTCGTCCGTAAGGTCTTCAACTTCGTCCTCATTGCTTGATACACTAGTGGCCAGTTAGATGCACTAAGGAACTCGATGACTTTGAATGTGGCTCGGTCCAGATCGCTGGGCTTCCTGGGTAGTCCGTCCAAACTTTTCTCCTCGGCTTGCATACTTCCAGTCTTTGCTGGCTGTGATTCGTCGTTACCGGGAGCCGATGTTAACTTCAATAGCAGGTCCATAGTATATCTAGCCTGGTTCTCATCTAGCGGTGGAGGGTCGACATCTCTTCGTCGTAATCTTCTTGACGAGAATGCCGAAACCGTTGGGAGGCCATTATCAACAATCGTTCCTCCTTTGCGCTCCGCATCGACTGCATCCCAGTGTGCCGCCGTGCAGTCCGCCAACAGCTCCACCAGATAGGTCTGAGTGAGGAATATCAGCTGCGGTCGATTCTTCGGTGAAAGAGCTTCGTAAGGCTAGATTTCTTTCGTCAACAACCTCCCCGACTCGATTGGTCTGGGACGGGAATGTTAATGAACCCTCGATATGCTTTCCAATTGATTCACAATAGCCGCAACCAAGATATTAAGTTGCGACTTTGCCATCTCAATCATAGTGCCGCGCGACAGCGCAACCACCTCATCGCGTCGTACATCATTCAAGTCATCTCCAGTCCGATTAGGAAGCTGTAGGATCGAGACTGAGTGTTAGCAGTCCGCTATCTCTCCCGCCGCGAAACTCCCTTTTGAGATCAAATCACATACCCGCGCGGAGAGCCGCTCCAGCAATGTCTGCACCAGCTTCCGATCCCCTTCCATGGGAGGCCACTACTGCAGGTGGGAACCGTATCGTAACTGTTCGTCGTGCTGGTCGAACAAACTAAGGCGACGCTCTTCGATTCGATTCGATTCGTTGGCTATGGACATTGACCTTCACGCTTCGTGAACCGGCAGATGGCGAAGGTGATCAAATGATGCAAATGCGTTCGAAAATGAAAAGTCGAAAGTTGAGAGGGAATGCGGAGCGAAGTGTGATGGTGAAGTCCGGAGATTATAATCGTAGGGAGTTCCAGAGAGTACGCTACTACCAAGTCATCGCGTGTGAGTGAGCTCGGGAAAAGAACACAGGTACGACCGTAGCTACTTCAGGAACTTAAGTACTTATTATATTGCCAAAAAGCCCATTTTCCCACGCAGATTTACAAATGATTTACCTTGCCTTTTCCCAAGTCCAGTTCGAAACCTCGGTCAAGTGGGTCAGCTTACGACTAGCTTTGGTGTTACATGACTGCAGCACTTTGGCACTTATATTACACACTCTAGTTACATACATTCTCACTCACTGCTGCGGAAGACCATCTTGTCTACTATACTAAGCACTGAGATCGGGCAGTTGCGATCATTCACTCCAAGCTCTAGCTGACGGTATAGCGTACTCGAGTTCTACCTAAGTTCCTCTCCAGCGGCCTAGAGGTCTATCAGCTTTCATATTTCTACGGCCGTTGAATGTTGAGTATAAAGTATATATCAGCCGTCATATTGTGCACCGGTTGCACGCAGTTTATCCTAAAGCTCGTCGTGCATAGCCTCTTCCTCCACTTCTGGCTGTACTTCCACTTCTTCCAGTACCTCCGTTTGTGCTTGTGTTTCTTCCTCAGGCAGTTCGTCGAGCCGTCTACTCATTGAATTCCTCGCTATCATCGTTGACCCTTCATCCATAATTTCCCCAACCACCTCAAACATAGTGTGTGCATCTTCCCTTTCCTCGGACTGGTAATATACCTCCGCCTCATCCATCCCAGTCCCGAAGTGTGACGTTGTCGCTGCCTCCATTCCCTGTCCTTGCTGGATACTGGTAGATATCGGACTCCCCATCACTACCGTATTGGTTACAGTAGATGAATAAATAGATTGTCCGCTCATCCTCACAGCACTCTCCTTGCTCAAGCCCAAGCCTACCATCCCTGCACCAGCCCACCACAACGTCTTGAGCGGCCACACCACCAGCAACCAAATTGGCCCCCAAAACAGACGTCTAACAATAATCCAAATCAATGTCCCCACCAGGAGTTGTATTGCCTTCTCATAATACCACCTATCGCTCTTGTTCTTCTTGACCAGGTCTCTAATGAGCTCCTTGCTCTTCCCCAGCACGTCGTCAAACACCGAATATCGCTCGCTCAGATCTTTCAGAGCCTCCGTACTCTGCGCCAACGTCTCAGATGCAAATCGGCTCTTCGACAACTCTCCCTGTAATAGCTGCTGGGTCCTTCGGAGGGCGGAAGTGACGTCACTGCTAGCAGATACTAATAAATCCTTCTGCGAAACCTTCTCGTTTCCGGCGGGTTTTCGTCGACCAGCAAAGAGTACCTCGCGCTCGGCGAGCGAAGAATTGTGTTTTGCGGCTAGCAGAGCTTTACGGTATTGTCGACGAGCAATTTTGAGGTCTTCGCCGGTTTTAGAGACTAGGGATGGAACTGCGGTGTTGGTGTTGGTGTTGGACCGCGCCTCGTCGATAAGTTGTTCATACTCTGTCTCGGCTTCGCGCAGCGTTTGATGAATTAAAGTAGCGAGCTCCGTGCGCGCGGCTTCGGAATGGGGTGTGGAAAGTTTGGAGAGACGGGTGATGAGGCCCATGCACTGCCGAGAGTTAGCTCAGCGGATCGGTCTGCGGCAGGAGGCGAGAGGAGGCAGACCTCTTTGTAGATATTCGATAATGAAGCTATTCGCTCGGAAATCGGAATCAGCCCCGCCGCCATGGCGTTTGTTGTGAAGCAGCGGTTGTTTGTGAGGGTTGAAGTGTGGGCTTTGAGACTTGGGAACTGTGAGGTGGCGAGTTGAAAGACCGGATCGATTAGATTACTGAGGTCCTCCACGTGACTCTCTAAGCCCTCGAGCGCCTGAGCACTTAGAAGTAGGAGTGTTAATAACGATCCAGTAGCAAAGTTCGCAAGCGTTTAAGCGGCTATCGGTATCGTGCGCAAGTGGTTGCCGCATCGGCAGGTGTAGCCACTGCGCCTCCGACCTGTGCATACTAAGTAGCCTGAGGTATTGCATAGCCCTTCCAAAAATTAAAGGTTTTCGCCTTGTGAGCAGCTCCAGTCACAACCCGCACGGCTTGGCTGGCGAAGTAACTGTGCGCAGTTCATGATCCACACTTCTCACATCCAGTCAAACAATCGCTCTACTACTTGAGATTGTATACACACACTTTCGCCACGAGATCGTCGTTACTCATTCCGCCTGACATGTACGGAAGCGGCTATGAGCGCAGAGGCATCTTCGAGGGCAGAATTCTATTGAGAAGTTAGTATTAAAGAGCTACGGAGTCTTTATGATGGATAGATATCTATCTTCATCGGCATTACAAGTCTTCCCGACACACCTCATATACTCCTCACTCGACGTATTACCAACATCGATGTCTATTGCATCAGTCATACTCTACCTCCTCCTATCCAGCTCTCATGTCGCAGCCGCACCCCTCGTCAAACGAAAAGGCGGCTCGTCTGGTGGAGCTCGTGGTGGATCTTTTGCTGCCACCAGCAGCAGCGGAAGTGCCAGCTCTGGCTCTCTATCAACAGAACAATGGAAGATAGTCAAGATAGTCTTTATTGTTATCGCCGTTCTCTGTACAGCTATTGTGGCTGCATATATCGGCTATAAGATCCATTTGAAGTATGTACGGAGACGGGAGGCAAAGCGGCGTCCAGGGAAATATACGCGGGGGGACCAGTTCGTCCCGAACACCAAGGACTGGATGTATGTGGTCACCATCGAGCAAGGAAAGTCCGTGATACGGTTTCCGGAGAAAACCTACTGGAGATAGAACGTAGTGGCATCCCTTACGAGCTTATGGATATCGATGCAAACGATTAGATGCCGTTTGGGCTTTTACTTCTGGACCCATAATGAGTTATGACAACTGTACTATTTCTTTTTAGAGGCGTTAGAGGTTCTTATGTCGGTGTTTCTTTACAGGTTTTTTTACAACGGTTAGACTACTTTGACTAAGCTTATAAAGGAGCCAGACTAGAGCCAGGCGCTGGTTTACGAGCGCAACTAGAATATTACTAAGTATGCAATGATTGGGAGTGCGTTTATACAATTTAACCCTCCCACATGTGGTCGGATTAGACTGGTGGTGATTCTGAGGCCTAACCCGTATCACATGACCTTTCTACCGATAAACAAGCTCGTCCGAGTGACGTTCGGGCGAAGATTTGTCGCTCTTCCTCCCGTCCGTATCCATAGAGTACATCGAGAACATCGAGAACATCTGCCTAGGTATCCGTTGAGAGTGTGTGCTCCAAGCCTCCAAGACGCAGTTGTCTCGTAATTTTCTCCTAGTTTTCTCCTAGTTGTGCATTCGGCTAATGTAGGGTCGAAGCGGGGTTGGGGTTGTCTTCGAATCCTAGTCGAAAATTGATCCCCACAGGTTCAGCCCCGCCAACCCGATCCCGAGAATCGCCATTTACTCTCCCTAGCAGCAACAAAGGACTCGACCGTTGTCTTTTTTTTAAAAAAAATAACGAGCTGTCAGCTTCAATTACGCTTGCTCGGCCGTGAATGACATCGTCCGAGAATTGAGGTATGTGAAATACTGACTCATTTGTGTTATTGTTCACCATATCCACCCCATCACTTTTCTTTACAGCACCATTAGCTTGCTAACTTTTCTCATCACGGTTTGACCAGCTTGCCATAACCGTTTCCCTCCACACACCACCACCATCATGGATGATTCGAATATATCTGTTGTCCAAATCTTGGGAAGGGACATCATCAAGGTCGGATATGATCTCAGCAAAACAATTGCGACCGACCTCTTGCAAAATCTACCTTCATCAACATATGTTCTCATTACCGACACCAATATCGGCCCTCTACACGTTCCGCGCTTCGAAGCTGAGTTCAACGAGGAATTGAACCGCACAGGCTCCGAATCGAGGCTCCTTAAGTACACAGTTGCTCCTGGAGAGTATGCCAAATCGCGGACAACAAAAGCGGAAATTGAAGACTGGATGCTCTCACAAGGATGCACCCGAGATACGCTCGTGATTGCCCTGGGAGGAGGTGTTATTGGTGACATGATCGGGTATGTTGCTGCGACGTTCATGCGAGGTGTACGGTTTATTCAGGTTCCTACAACCTTGTTAGCAATGGTCGATTCGAGTATCGGGGGAAAGACGGCAATTGATTGTCCCCATGGAAAGAACTTGATCGGTGCTTTTTGGCAGCCGGAGAGAGTCTTTATTGATCTGAAGTTTTTGGAGACACTACCAGAGAGAGAGTTCATCAATGGCATGGCAGAAGTCATCAAGGTGAGTAGCAGCTCATATGTACAATCGATTGTTAGTTACTCACCTCTTGTCCGCACAGACTGCAGCTATCTGGGACGAGGAAGAATTCTCCAGACTTGAGAAGAACGCGAACTTGATTTTGGAAACGGTGAAGTCCGGCAGTGATTCAGATGGTAAAGCTATATCGCTTCGAAAGGGAGAGATTTCTCTAACCGACGACAGGCCACAAACGAATCGACAAGGTGCAGGAGGTCTTCAAGAGCATAGTGTTAGGATCCGTCCGCGTCAAAGCCCATGTCGTTTCCGCCGACGAACGGGAAAGCGGTCTTCGCAACCTTCTCAACTTCGGCCATTCAATAGGACACGCCATCGAAGCTATCTTGTTCCCCCAAATGCTGCACGGCGAGTGTGTATCGATCGGTATGGTTAGAGAGGCAGAGTTGGCTAGGCATTTGGGCGTCTTGAAGCCTGGCGCGGTTGCACGTTTGTCCAAATGTCTCACTAGCTACGGCCTCCCTACGTCGCTCGAAGATAAGCGAGTCAAGAAGCTCACTGGCGGCAAGCACTGCGATGTTGACAGGATGCTGTCGATCATGGGAGTGGACAAAAAGAATGATGGGCGGAAGAAAAAGATTGTTCTACTTTCTGGTATTGGACGGACCTATGAGAAGAAGGCTTCTGTGGTACACGACGACTCTATTAGGGTAATACTATCTCCAAGTGTAGTGGTCAATTCTCAGAAGAACGCTCCCGAAAATTTGGAGGTTACACCACCCGGATCTAAGTCGATTTCAAACCGAGCTTTGGTTCTTGCTGCTCTTGGTTCAGGCACATGTCGTATCAAAAACCTCTTGCACTCAGACGACACGGAGCATATGCTTACTGCGCTCGAACAACTTGGAGGCATTACCTACTCCTGGGAAGATGACGGTGATATCTTGGTTGTCAATGGAAATGGCGGAAAGCTCACTGCATGCGAGAATGCACTTTATCTCGGGAACGCTGGAACCGCGGCTCGCTTTTTGACCACAGTTGCCACCCTCATCTCTCCCTCCGACAAATGCGATTCAGTCATCCTCACCGGCAATGACCGAATGAAACAGAGACCTATTGCTCCTCTTGTCGATGCTTTGCGTGCCAATGGGAGTGTAATCGAGTATGTCGAAGGCCACCGCGGAATGCCAATTCGCGTTCCGTCGACTGGTGGTCTCACAGGTGGAATAATTGAGCTTTCTGCCACTATTTCCTCGCAATATGTCTCGTCGATTCTGCTGGCCGCGCCATACGCACGCGAACCTGTCACATTGAAACTAGTTGGCGGAAAACCAATTTCGCAACTATACGTTGATATGACCATCGCGATGATGACTTCTTTCGGGGTCAATGTTGTGAAGTCAGAGACAGAGGAACACACCTACCACATTCCTCAGCAGGCTTACAAATGCCCACCGGAATACGTTATTGAAAGCGATGCTAGCTCTGCTACTTATCCCTTGGCTGTTGCGGCTATCACTGGAACCACATGCACAATCCCCAACATCGGCAAGAAGTCTCTACAGGGCGACGCTCGTTTTGCCGTTGATGTTCTGAGGCCTATGGGCTGCACTGTTCAGCAGTCAGACTATTCTACAACCGTTACTGGGCCTCCAAAGGGACAGCTCAAGCCTTTGTCACATGTTGATATGGAGCCCATGACTGACGCATTCTTGACGGCGTCTGTACTTGCTGCCGTTGCTAATGGGTCTGAAAAGACAAATATCACGGGCATTGCGAATCAGCGCGTGAAGGAGTGCAACCGTATTGCCGCCATGGTTCATGAGCTTGGAAAATTCGGTGTTACCGCTGGAGAGCTGGAGGACGGAATTTGGATTCAAGGAAAGGACTATGCCTCCCTTAAGAGCCCAGAGGGAGGAGTGCACTGCTACGATGATCACCGTGTGGCAATGAGCTTCTCCGTACTTGCTTTAATCGCGCCGGAACCCGTCGTGTTGCTCGAAAGGAAGTGTGTCGAAAAGACCTGGCCTGGTTGGTGGGATGTATTGGCGAATAGCTTCAGCGTCTCCCTTAGTGGTATAGAACTGTCAAAACCGGGGTCCAAACAAACGAAACCCAAGACGATAAACAACCGTTCCATCATCATAATTGGCATGAGGGGTGCTGGTAAGACTACTATGGGAATCCGTGCTGCAAGGATCCTCAAGCGACCTCTGGTGGATCTGGATACCTTCATGGAGATGGAACAGAAGCGCTCGATCCCATCGATTGTCAAGGAGGACGGTTGGGAAGGCTTCCGAAAAATTGAACTCGAGATCCTGAAGAGGGCAGTTACTGAAATGTCGAATGATCATATCCTAGCCTGTGGTGGTGGTATAGTGGAAACGCCAACAGCTCGTGAGATCTTAAAGAATTATATGGCTTCGGGAGGTATCGTCATCCACGTTTACCGTGACATCGATAAGGTGATGGAGTTCCTGAACATCGATAAGACTCGTCCGGCCTACGTCGATGACATGGTTGGTGTCTGGCTCCGTCGTAAGCCCTGGTACACAGAATGCAGTAACTATCAATATTTCAGTCCGGTGGTTTCGGCTGATAATGTTGATATCGCCCAGGCAGATTTTGCAAGGTTTTTGTCGGTTGTGATAGGGATGGCTGATTACCATGAGCACATTCTTGCTAAGGCGAGGTCTTTCTTCGTTTGTTTATCATTCCCGGATGTTACCCAAGCTATCGATAGAATCAAGCCAGTCACAATTGGATCTGACGCTGTAGAAGTCAGAGTTGACCTTCTTGTCGATCCCAAGAACCCCGATGGCGCACCATCGGTTGATTATGTTGGGGAGCAACTTGCATTGATTCGAAGCCAAACATCGTTGCCACTGCTTTTTACCGTCCGTACCAAAAGTCAAGGTGGAAGGTTCCCGGACGATGCAGTTGAGGAAGCCCTAGAGCTCTACGTAACTGCGGTACGGATGGGCTTGGAGTACATCGATCTTGAGATGACTTGGCCGGCGCATGTTTTGCAGAAGGTTACATCGATGAAGGGCAACAGCAAGATTGTGGCTTCTCACCATGATTTCCCTGGCCATTTGCGTTGGAACAATGGTTCTTGGATCTCCTACTTTAACAAAGCTTTGAGCCATGGCGATATCATCAAACTCATTGGGCAAGCAAAGAGTATGCAGGATAATTACGACCTCGAGAAGTTCCGCGAATGGGCCGCTACCCACGATGTTCCCTTCATCGCAATGAATATGGGAGAAGCCGGAAAACTGAGCAGAATCCTCAATACTTTCTTGACCCCTGTCACTCACACAGCGCTACCTTTCAAGGCTGCTCCTGGCCAGCTCAGCGTGGTCGAGGTCCATCAGGCACTGACTCTGCTTGGAACAATACAGCCAAAGAAATTCTACTTGTTTGGCACCCCGATCCAGCATTCTCGCTCCCCGGCCCTCCACAACACTCTGTTCCGGGCTATGGGACTACCCCATGAATATGAGCTGTTCGAGTCTGAAGGTGTAGAGGTGACCAAGAAAATCCTCAGCAGCCCGGATTTCGGCGGTGCATCCGTCACCATCCCACATAAGATAGCAGTCATGCCCCTCCTTGATGAGATTTCACCAGAAGCAAAGTTGATTGGAGCAGTCAATACCGTTGTACCCCAGAAAACCTCAGATGGAGGCATAAAGTTGATTGGGTACAACTTTGACTGGTCTGGCATCCAGACATCTCTCTACAGAGGTGGTGTCAAGGATCTCGACGAACCTGGTAATGCTTTGGTTATTGGTGCTGGTGGAACTTCACGCGCCGCTATCTACGCACTTCATGCGATGCGTTACTCTACAATCTACATCGTGAACCGTACCGCTGACAAGATTATCTCCATCATCGAGAGTTTTCCGAAAGAATACAACATCGTCGCTATCACATCAGTTGAGGAAGCGATGGGAATCAAGCAACGGCCTGTCACAGCTGTTGGAACTATTCCAGGGGATAGTCCTGTGCCGGAATCGCTGAAGGTCATTCTGGAGGAAATCTTGACGAAGGGTGAAGAGGAGACAGGGGGGGAGAGGGTGCTCTCTGAAATGGCTTATAAGCCCCGACATACCCCGCTCATGGCACTCGCTGAAGAGAAGGGTTGGAAAACGGTTCCCGGGTTGGAGGCATTGACTGGTCAGGTATGTTTTCCTTCGGGATGGGCACGAGATATTGAAAAAACTAATGGTGCTTGTAGGGTGTGAGACAATTTGAGGTTTTCACAGGTGGGATTGTTCCGGATTATGTTCAGGCTAGAAATGCGGTTATTGGGTTGGAATAAATGGATTTATGGGGGGGTCCTGATCTTATTTTGCATTGGGTTATTTATTGACTGAAAAATGGCGCGGATTTGGAAAGGGATATGTTAAAACTTGAGATGCGTATGGTTCTTCTCATTTGCTCATTCTCACCTTGGAAATGTATCTCAAGCTAGTTGTGTTAATGACCATGGCCGAACTATGACTCGAGTTGATACCGTACTGGGTTGTGCATACGCATCTATATGCCCGCATATATAACGATAATTACTCATATGAACGGCTTCGTGATAAGTATTGGGATCACTGCGTCGGGCGAGACGTCACGTGTTTTTCATACTTACCTCCAACCAGCCTCGTGATCACGAGATACCTTTAGAGTGGCCTTGTCCTTTCAAGATACCCATACTCAAAAGCAAGATATGCATACAAAAAGCCGAATAAACAAGCAGACACCAAAAACCTCACCCCAACCAACATCCATCTCTTTCTAGATCATATGTAACCATTATAAGTAACATTCATCGCATCCCGTTACCTCGTACATGACTCCTTCAAATCATATTAAAACATGCGCCTGTCCAGATGCCCAAGCCCACGCCACCGACCCTAACCATAGCCAAAGCAAGGACAAAGAGTAAATTCATATCTAACCGTCATCAAAGTTGAAGTCGCACAAGGGGAGAAGGGACCCTCCACAAGAATGTCTATCTGTCTCTAAAGTCGCCGCGCTCCCCCCACCCCACCCCCCAATACGCGACAGCTCTAATTCTTCAACCCAGTGTATCTCCTCCTCACTTCCTCTGCTTGCATCCCAACAATTTCAGCTGCAGTAGCAAGGTCGACGTCGGTTCCTTCGACCCAGACCTTCTCATCCTCGGTAACCTTCTTCTTGGGCGCCTTAAACCGTGCCGTAACTGTCTGGACCATTCGCGAGAACCAGTAGTAGTTCAGGCCGTTCAATGTGAGGTTACTTCCCAGGTACACAACGGCAAGCCACAGAGGCACCTCCTTCCCTGTATACTGATGCACCAGTATCTTTTCCCCAGTCAAGGCGTCACCGGCGATAAGATCTTCGGGGGTTGCGGAAGGCGGGTGCACATAGATTCCAAAAATGTCTTGAAATACCAGGACACTGTAGTAGGTGCCCCACACAAGCCGACAACAAAAGAAGGTAAAGATGAGGAAGAAGCCGTTGACAAGCTGGTATATCGACCCAGTGAGATTGAGTTTGTCGCAGAACCAGTGGATATTGAGGAACGGACTCGAGAGTTCAAAGAGAATGAAGATGGGGGCGTAATAATTAACAAACGGTCTCTACACGCGCACAAGGATAATCAGTGTGGTTTCTGCCGAGGGTGCCAGGGCGGAGGTACAAATCCCAAGCTATACACCACCAACGCCGAAAACGCATGCGCAATAAAGCCCGGTCCCGTGATATCGACATAATAAACAGAAATCATCAGATCCCACAAGAAATAACCCGTGGCATACGCCGTGACCGCAGCGCCATTAGGAGTGTACCCAAACACTCTATACAGTGCGCTGTTGTTGCTCGTGTCACTACCTGCCGCGTGTCTCTCTGCATCGGTAATTATCTGCCACAACGCGAGCGCGCAGATGAACGAGCTCTGGACGAACGAGACAACGTGGACATCCCAGTTGATCCTGGTGCGTTTTGGAAACTTATTGTAAAAGTCTGGAATAAGTAGCTTCGATAGGACGGGAGAGGCGAAGAGGAAGATGCCGTGGTAGACAAAGAATGCTCCGAGCACTTGATGTATGTGATCGGGGAGTGTGAAAAGATCTGTATTTGCTGCGAACGCTGTTGCGTAGGCCTGAAGAGGCGCCAGAGCTGGGGGACATGGCTGAGTGAAGAAGCTCATGGTAATAATGTACAACCGTACTGTTGGAGTTTGTTGACGTTAGGGTTATGGCTGTGTTGAATGCGGGAGAAGGTTGAGAATTTATTGCCAAATATTAGATTTTGAACGCGACCACGAGTCGCGAGGACCGTCGCTCAGTAGTTAACTTATTGTCGAGATCGATGCGGATGTTGGTGAGGAATGGGATCGACGCGGAAGAGATGACCTTCTCGTCAGCCGGGGAACTGTGAAGGTGGATTTGTTGGGGCATGCGGTCTCACATCTCTCTCGCTTAGAATTTGCACAATACGGATTAATGCCATCACTAGTCAGCACTCGTGCGCTGTCTGCACTGCCCGATGACGGACGGTACGAATGCACGGATGCATAGCCCTTTGGTTCTTTCGGGTTTTATTTTACTGTCAGTGTTTCTTGGGACAAATACCTACAGATCCAGATCCACCGGCCATAATAGGCAACAAGATATGAGGATTCAGGCCCGGAAAGCTGGGCTTCGGCAGACGGCGGCAGACTTTCAGGTCCCGCTCCGCTGGCGGAGCATCAATACAGGTTGCTTCAAAGAATAACTGATGGCAGCGCACGTGATGGCCATACCGTGTGCTGATGGTTTAAGGCTAAGAGAAGGCATCACAGGATATAGAATCTGGGACTTTTCACTTCCCCGTCTTTCCCAATACAATCTACTCATTTGTCTACAAATACTATGACTGCCACAATAACGGCTGATGAAAAAACCTTTCAAGGAGTAAAACTTATTATGAGCACTTTTGGCACCAAGCATTGACATCGTGAAAAAGCCTACATCTATTAGTTAGCCCCTCACATTCCTACCATGGCCTGTTTAAATTCACACTGGAAGTCTGACGACGATGCACGGAAATCATCAAACACGACGCGAGCTAACTTCGATAGCTCCAGTGCGCGGAGGTCGGAAAGCATTGCGCGTAGTGTTAGGCCCGGGACGAAACCGGACGAGATTCACTTGAGCCCGGGATATCTCGTCTCGCCATAGCTTTGGTCTCATCGTCCCGGGATTTGAAAGATTCACTTGAGCCCGGGATATCTCGTCTCGCCATAGCTTTGGTCTCATCGTCCCGGGATTTGAAAGCTTGGCCCCGGCGATAGTCCCGGGACGTCTCATATATATAAATTCACGAATAGCTTCCCGACAATCCGTGCTGCAAAATCAGCTTCAACCGTGCGTGGCAGCTGTGTCAGTCACAGCCTGGGTGTTGCATTCTCTGCAGTACTTTTGGTTGGAAGGAGGACGTCTCAGAAATGATGACAGGTCGAACAGCAAGAAACAGCGACGGAGGTGACTCTGATAACCCGAGAAGTGCATAGAGTCATCCTTGCAGAATAATCCCGGAGCTTATATAGAATGGCTGATAGAAACAATATCGTGACAAGAGTTGCTGTGGCTGATAATCCTCCCCTACGGGACGAAAGACCGCAGTAGTTACACAACATCATACCCACCCCTACTCCAATCTGTGGTTACTTTTCGTCAGCACAGCCCATTATCAGGTTCATGAAACATGTAAAGCGCTAACCTCTCAATCAAATGTACCCCCGAGCCCGTCTCGACAATGTGGCTCATCTCTCCAGGCTGAAGAACAAAAGCAGCATCTTCAAACTCCGTCTGCATTTCGCCTCTTCCAAAGAACCCCCTTCACATCCGTCAGCCAAAATACTCAACCACGAGGTTGTTACTGCCAACTCACAGATCGCCCCTCTTCCTCGCACTACTACAATCGCTTTCACTAGCCGCTAAATCTGCCAGACTTAACTCTCCGGCCCTGATCCTTCGCTCGAAGTCCGAAAGGATAGCCTTGGCTTCGTCCTTGCTTCTCGTGATCTCCGCCTACAAAAAATAAATCAGCACTCCCTTACTTGTTACTCCTGATTCAACTCAGAGCTCACTTGCTTCCATGAACTCGGCCTCCTGCTTTCCCTATGCTTCACCAACAAGTGAGCACACCGAATTTTGCCTTGTTCTGCTCCTCCGGATGACAACAACGGTCCTGTCGTGGAAAAATTCTTGGCCATGTATCGCTTTAAGATGTCCTGGTTCGAATCGCGAGGAGGCTCCCACTGAGACTGTGAAGAATTGACATTGAAGTAGTAGGGAAGCGATCTTGACTGGCTGAATTTAACGATCCAGCCTTCAGGAAGGCCGGTTTCCTGGTCGATTTGCCCCTAGGTAACAGTAAGACACTTTTAGCAATGGCTAAGTGTGTGGGAAAACAATTTGGTGTGGGGGATACCATGATTGATGAATGCCTGTCAATAGATGTCTGGCAATGATGGTGGTTGTGGAAGTGATAATTATGATGGTAGTTGGGAATCGCAACACAGAAACAATGCGATGTTGGTCTACCAAGTCCTTAGAACATGCGGGGTACAGCTCCTGCCGTTACCCCACAAAGCCGAACTTCAGTCTAACCTTTATTGATCCCGAAGCCAGTTCCGAAAATATCAGATATCACTCGGATCCCGATTACTTAGTATGTATATTCAGACCAGATCTCGCTCCCCAGCTCCTATGTTGTCACCCCTTAGGCGAAAAAGTCTGGGCACGATATCAATTTGGACTGAAATGTCGACCTCCAGGCTACAACTGCGTATATTAAATACATGAATCGATAGAAGCACAATAGAAAAGTATGGATACTGTAGCGAACAAACAAACACCCAATCGTGACTTTCTATTTCCCAATGAGGTCAGTGTGACATCTTTTTTTTTAACTTCGGGAGTCTGGGGGGTTTTTTTTCATGAATTGAAGGCTGTAATTTCCTCTGGAGGGACTCAAGTACACTGGGTGGCAAATGCGGGGGATCCTTTTGACTGATTAGTCGATTCCAACGCAGTAAAATCGAGGAAGTTGAAAGGTTTCGTTCACGCGACCTTGAACTTTATGAACACCAGCAACACAGGACGGGCTTCATTGTGACTAAAACGAAAGGTTGGCTTTTTACTTACCATACCAGTCTTTGTGATTCATTATGCTCGAACTGTCAGATAAAACAACAAAACGATTGGAGGTGTCAATATCTCATAGCACTTCCGCGACTCCATGCAAACAATCTGCCACCACATCAAGCTTGCATCCATCAAATTGTACCATCTCAACACTTTTACAGCAGCGTCGTTGATATCCAGACACTGGCAGGGTTGCCTATCTGTTGTCGTGGCTCCAACTGTAGGCATTTCCACATCGGAAAACAACCATCCATGCTCTTCCAATCGTATCCTTGAGCTTTTCTGCATATTAGTTCTATGAATTCAGTAGTAGCTATCGCCCTTCAGCACTGTACTAAGGTGACTTCTTCGTCCTGCAGATTTTTGTGGGCGGCGGTGAGTTGACCAGAGTGTGAAAGAGGAATTATTTCCGGCGCCTGCCTCCAATAGATGAATTAACCCCAAGATCTATGCACAAAGTACTGCTGCGGGTAGTGTGGCGAAATCCGAGTGATAGCATACCAATCTCCAGGGCGCAATAGGTACTAATGCAGTCGAATATATATTGTGAATAGCGCATTGAAGGAATAGTGGGTGCGTTACGAGATTATTCCAACGATTAAAGACAGTATATCCACATCTGAAGTTTGGAGAATCTTGTCCGAGTTGCACCAGTATTTTGCGGTCTGTCTTGGATATCTCCTCCTCATTCGTAACACCGACTATGGCCAGAGGGGATTAGTTCCTGAAAGGCTCAAGGTCCTTGACGATGTCTGCCAGATCTGGGCCAGGACTTTCGATCTTTAAGGCCCATCCATCTTCCGACGAAGCTAGAATATAGAGAACTAGATTGATCAAGCTCTAGCGTGAAAGAAACGATTCTGGAGCAAATGTGCAGGTGATTGAAACCGAAAAGGGCCTTACATGTAACGGGATATCTGTTATATGACGCCACCGAGGCCCACTCCTGGTTCCTGTTGGCCGTTGACATCTCAAAGTCTCATTTCCGAGTATGTAGATGCTACATGTTCGGCGTTTCGGGGGATACCAAGAGTAACCACAGGATACACCCAATCTGAAAGCAGACACAGTGTTGAACATGCAGTTTTGAAACATCCCTCCTTCCAAACCCCACTCCCCCACTTCGGATGGAAGAAAATCCACCGAGCCGGAGGCTGTGCACACTTTCGCCCAATAAAATCGCCTCAGCTATAGTATTTGGGTGTGACGACCAGTGGCAAGATGCAGATGTCGAAATCTCACACCCTTGAAGAATGACCCCAAAGTATTGAGGTGCATCATTTGACGTCAATTGGAACAGCTTTTCTCGGTGTAAACATCAACTCGTAGAATGCCATCCAACTTCTATCTTATATTCGCAGATGATAGGAGTTTCTGCATTAGATCGAGCCTTGTTGCCTCAAACGCAATCCTGGTAGCTAGAAATGCAGATCCAATGAGATCTAGGGCGATTTCAACACAAGTGGCGACGACAAGTCCGCGCACTACGGCAGGGACCTTAGCTGACACCTGCCAGTTCGATGCTGTAGATTCAATGCTTTATGGAGGGCCGCCACGCGCATAGTTGCAGTGGTTTCTATATACCACCTATAGATTCATATCTGCATCATTAGCTTTATTTCGTCAGTTTTGAGATACTTGTGCCAACGGATCAAACCCTGAATATCAATCCAATGGTTATGATTGCCTCAAAAAAACACCCCTTGGTACCGGGTCTTTTACCGTCAAGGGTATGTGGATGACGAGCAATTGCTGCAAATAGGGATGTCGAATCTCAGTCACAGATGATTCGAGGCAGACATTTGTCATGTCAAGCATGTCACGCACTAACAGTTCCTGGATATGTTGCGACAAAGATCTGTGAACTTAGATGAGAGAATCATCCGTGTCGGTAAATGACAAGACTGGTGACAAGATATGTCTGACGGTTAAGAGGATGCGGTACCTCTAGTTGCAACTGGCAACGTTGTTTCTGCTCAGAAAGTTGGAGCGTACTTCCCTCATGTTTTGTAGATCGGCTCTTAAAGAGAATTGGGTCGGTCTTTTCAAATTTCTTGCTGTTGTCGCTACGGTCTGGATGGCGGGTGGGCGGACGTTCAAGAATATCAGGGTTAGGGTGGGCGGGCGCTTATTCTAGCGCTGGGACCCTTTCCTTTGCGGAAGCATGGAAGCATGCTAGCATGATCGATTGACGCGTTCGTTCTTACTTTATTTACCATTCCTACAGCCCCCGTAGAAGGGTTGAAGAAGCCAGGGTACCAGTCTGCCTTGAACTCCTCCCACGATAATTAGGATGCAATGGCAAGCCTTTGTACCCGCTCCCTGAAAACGACCATCTGTCCTTTGGCACAACATCAATGCTGCTCACTTCCGCGACGGCAACTCAACGATAATATTGCAATGGGTACAGAAACGTATTCCTTCCCAATTCTACCTCCTCAATGGGGCCGACTCTAACAGGGACTGAGGAACAGCAGCATTTACGTTGATGTACTCGTGATTGGCGCTGGCCCTACAGGACTCGGCGCTGCAAAACGCCTGAATCAACTTGTGGGTGATTGCTTTTATATCGCACATAATGGGTCGAAACTGACATATTTCCTGATATAGAATAAAGCTTCATGGAAGCTCGTTGAAGCAAATGAGGTTCCCGGTGGGTTGGCATCAACAGATGTTACACCGGAAGGTTTCGTCTGTTTACTTACACCTTTGATTATCAACACAAACAAAATACTGACAACACCGTCACACCACCAGCTATATGATGTAGGCGGCCACGTCATATTTTCTCACTACAAGTATTTCGATGATTGCATCGATGAAGCACTCCCGCGGAAGCAGGACTGGTATACTCACCAACGCATTTCCTACGTTCGCTGCAAGGATACATGGGGTATTGATACCCTGTACAAATGACAAACAATTTGTTTTATAACATAATGCTAATCGGGATACCAGTTCCCTATCCGTTTCAGAACAATATCAGCATGCTCCCGAAAGAAGAGCAGGTTAAATGCCTGCATGGCATGATTGATGCACTAGAAACAAGTAGGGATTCGGATACGAAGCCCAAAAATTTCGATGAATGGATTATCCGTACGATGGGTAAGTTTGATGTGATACAGCTGTTGAGTAACCATGGGAAGGGGTGATAAAGTTATCGGGCTCACAGACACGGTACATAGGCACTGGCATTGCTGATCTGTTTATGAGGCCGTACAACTTCAAAGTGTGGACTGTGCCCACAACGGAAGTAAGCCGCTGGGGTGATTCAGCACCGAACCATGCAGACTGACGGTTCTATCAGATGCAGTGCTCATGGCTTGGGGAGCGTGTTGCCGCTCCCGACCTGAAAACTGTCACCGAGAACGTTATCCGTCAAAAGACCTCCGGTAACTGGGGTCCCAATGCAACGTTTCGATTCCCCGCTCGCGGAGGTACGGGAGGCCTTTGGATCGCGGTTGCCAATACGCTGCCCCAAAACAAACTGGTTTTGGGAGAAAAAGGAAACGTTCAAACTGTTAATGCTGATGCAAAGGTCGTGATTACCAAAGATGGAAAGAGAATCCAGTACAGGAAACTCATCAGTACAATTGCGGTAGATTCTCTAGCCGAAAAGATGGGTAACGAACAGTTGATTAGGCTTGCCAAGAAACTCTCATACTCTACAACACATGTTGTTGGTATCGGCATTCGAGGAGCCAGGCCGCAGAACATTGGCGACAAATGCTGGGTGGGTGTTCAAAGTCTGATGGTTTCGGTTATTCTTGAAGAACTTCCTTTAATAAAAAAACGGATGAGTGCAGCTTTACTTTCCCGAGGATGATTGTCCTTTCTACAGAGCTACTATCTTCAGCAATTACTCCCCAAACAACCAGCCATCCGCGAATGTAAAGCTCCCAACAATCCAGATGGCAGATGGCAGCAAGCCGGAGTCGATAGAGGCGAAGGATGGACCTTATTGGTCACTAATGATGGGTTTGTCTCTCTGCTCAAGACGCGTCTATCAAGTTTTGACATACTCTAGAGATCTCAGAATCCCGTAAGAAGCCGGTAGATAACGAAACGCTCCTTACCGACACTATTCAAGGCTGTGTAAATACCACGCTACTGCAACCCAACGGCGAGATTGTTTCAACGTACCACAGACGCTTTGACCATGGTCAGTGTCTACACGGAAGGTATCGAAGTTAACGAACGTGCGATTGACAGCGACACAGGATACCCGATTCCCACTCTAGAACGTGACGAGATCTTGGACAAACTACTGCCAGAGTTGAAGGCCATGGGCATATACTCTCGTGGCCGTTTCGGAAGCTGGAAATACGAGGTAGACGTATTTTGGTAAGAAATTTGGAATACTAGCGCTGATTTTTCTTGTTTCCTTCAGGTCGGAAACCAAGATCATTCGTTTATGCTCGGAGTCGAGGCGGTTGACAGCATCCTCCTGCATGGGGGTGAGAAGTCTTCAAATTTTGCCGTGAGGAGGATACTAACGAAGTGCTTAGCCGAACTCACGCTCGACAATCCTGACTTTGTCAACGGTCGTCCCAATGGTATGGAAACGCTGGTGTCTTGGGTAGCTGACGCTAACGTTGTGCACAGTCGAGCGGAGACTGCCCAGGGAATAGGAAGTCTTGCAGTTAAGAGCCCAACCAAATCCTGTCTCAGGATTCTTTTTGAATATATGCACTGATTACTCAAGAGGTTTTAGATTTGGTGTAATATAGCAATGCGGGAGCTGTTTAGATATCTTTGTGTATTTTGGACATTTTATTGGAACCTATAGATATGTATTTATTCTATGACCAATGGCTGTGCTTTAATCATACTTTTTGGATAATGTCGTGTTCACAACCAATGAAAATAAACCAATCATCGGCGATCGTCGTTAATAACTTGCTGTTTATCTCTGTAAAAGCGGCGATTATTTCTCTTAGGAGTCTCGCCTTCTTTTACGCTTGCTAGTGGCGGTGCTGTTGTCTTTTTTGGGTGTTGTAGGCGGCTCAATATGCTCCGCAGCTTCATCTTCGCTTTCCTTGTCTGTATCTTCTTCAGATCCCTCGGTATCTATACCTTCAATCACAGCATCTTCGTCATCCGCATTCCTGTCGTCTCCACTATTCTCCACCTCTCCTTCCACCTCTTCCTCTTCCTCCTCATCACTCGCCTCATCGTCATCCTCAGGCGCAACCTGCAACGGCCTCTTCGCGGCCCTCCTCCAAAACATCAGACTTGTCTGTCCAGGGCCCATACCCACCTTTAGAGAGGCATTAACAAGCGCCCTATAGAATGCTACAGCCTCCTTCTCCAATCCCAACACGCGGAGGGACCTGATAATCCTCGTGATCCTTAGATGGTTATGATCAAATTTCCGCCACCAATTTCTGGCGACCTTCCCCCAGCCCCCCTCATCAATCGCTACCCCTCCTTCTTCACTCTTGAAACCGTAGAATTTCAACATTCGCACAAAGCTTTCGCCCAGCCGCGAGCGCAGCACGGGTGAAGAACGGAATGCATTGATAGTAGTCAGGTTTAGCACCGGTGCCGATCTGTTGAAGGGCGACGCCTCCGGGAGCGGGAAAAGCCATTGGATGTAGTCGTGTAGATACTCGAGGCGCTGGTCTGGGAAGCAGAGAATAGTGCTTAGGGTACGCCCGCGTGAGTCCGTACCGGCGTGCGTAGGTGAGTAGAAGCGAATTAGTGGGGTGTTGGGTAATGGCGCAGGCGGGGTAGGGAAGGTGATGGGTGAGAGACGAGAGAGGTAGGTGGAGTCGATGGTGCGGTGGCGGAACATGCTGTGTGTGAGTTGGTGAGGAGAAAAGGAAGGCAATCTGCGAGAATGTGTGGATGGTAGGTGTGGCGTGAACTAGAAGAGCCGGATACATTCAACCGATAGGGCCTAGCAGAGGATCCTCCATAGGGCTAGAGCCAGAAAACCTTAATTGTCACTACAAGATCTTTTCGCGTTTAAGATTCCTTATTCTGGTTCAACGTGATGTCTCGTCATTCCTCTCGTCTCATCAAACGCAAAAAGCCCCATCGATAAAAAAAAAAGCAAACCAGCCATCGAAGAATCCTCGTCATGCTGTCCAGAACTAGAAGAGAAGGTGATGATCATTATCGAGCACCGAGGGTGGCGCAACAATTCCTTTTCCGCCACAGCAACAACTCTACAGGACCGACAACCCCAACCCCCACCGCTACCTTCCACCCAACCCATCATCGATCAATGCTTAGATAGAGTGCCTTCGGTGTACCCGGTTGTTTGTTCTTGGGGTCTTCGGGGGCCAAGCCCGTGGGTTGTTGACAGGTTGGAGAGGCTCCAATCCCCGAGCACGACTCGGTCGAGTGGCCAGCAAAAAATAAAAATAAAATAAAAATACCTCCCCTCCCGCTCTCTAGTTTCGGGTACATAAGTACTAAGCACACACGCGCAGGGTATGTCGACATGCTGCGTCTACATGCATACTGAGGAATCAATGGCATTCGAATACTAATATTCTGTAGCGTCAAGGGATTGGAAATGAAGGAAGAAGGGAACTAACGAGCGAAGGATTGTGTGAGAGTACGTACCCGATACGTGATACCCAGCCTGTAACGATTACACAACTGCACTTTCTGCTCAAAGGAGTATTCATTCACGCGGTTCCCATTCGCCTGCTGAGGCCCGGAGACGAGACATCGGGCGAAACGTATGTCTCAGAGGCCATCGCATAGGTCCAATTCCAACTGCCCCCACATACTTCTGTATATCAGACCTATGGTGGTGCCTCTCTCTTCAATCAATGCCCCAATGTACACAGCATACGTCACCGCATGCTCCCGTAATGAAAGAAAAATATACATGTAGATACTATGCAAAACTGTTTTCACCTAACTCGCCCAATCCCCCACATGCATCTTCAATGCACAACAATAAAAAGGCAAGGAACCCTAAAACATCTATTTGGATTCGGAAAGGGGGTAACTGCATGTGGGTTTCTCCTCTCCACTTTCAGAAAATAGGATACGACACAGAAGAAAATGCACCAGCCCAATCCTGCAGACCAAAGGAAATGGTAAAGAAAGATGCTTGGCTGGGAATGCCGGTTACAAAACAGGATATATCGCAACAGATACGCATACAAAGGAAAAACGAAAAAACATAACCAAAAGCCCTAAGTATGTATAACGAATGGTAATTGAGAACAACTAATCAATATAGTCATACAGTAGTCGAATATTAGGCCAGAAAAACTCCAAGATACCGAAAGGAAACAAGCCAAAGAAATGATGGCACACTGGAACTTTTGTTGATGCTGGACTCCAAGTACAACGTGCTCGTATCTCGTAAGGGTGCGGGCGAATAGAATAATGGATGGTCGAGTTCAAGACCGACTACCGTCACCCCGATCGCTACCAGCTTCGGGTGGAGGCGGGGGTGGGGGTTGGTACGGTTGTCTTCTAAGGTCGGATCCAGCCGAATAAGGCCGGGAGGGAGGCTGCGGGTGTTGAGGTGGAGGTGCGGATTGTTGCCGCTGCTGATGTTGCTCTTGTGGTGTTGAATGAGAAGGTGTACCACTACCACTGTGGCCCGCCGATCCTCCACTATCGCCGGCTGGTTGTTGATACGGCGGTTGTTGCCCCCCATGACTGATCGCCTCACCTATCGAAGATGCCTCCCCAGCCCCCAGAGATCTGCGCTGTCGGGTTGTTGGTCTAGTGTAAGGTTCAAACCCCCGCACTGTTGTATTCGTGTCACTCCTGTTACGGGAATGTCCGCGACGTGTTCTACTGGGTGTAGTAATTGCAGAAGATACTGATTGAGATGGAGAGAATGGTTGCGTACTTGGCGGTGGCGGTTGAGGTTGAGTGGCCGTCATTTTCCGTTTCTTCGGGGAACTTGCATACTCAGCCCCCGACAAGGCATTCGGAGGTGGATGGTGAGTAAATGGCGAATCAAGATGTCTCTGTGGCGAAGCTGTGGTCTGAACTGAAGATCCTCCTGCTCCAGATTGAGAACCTGGAGGGACCCAATGGTGAAAAAATATTGATGGTGACTGTGTTACTGGGGTCGTTTCCTGCTGGTGGGATGTTTGATGCTGGGGACCTGACGCTGGACCTGTTGCTGGAGGACCCATCGGCATATGTACTGGTACATTAGGGTGAATTTGTTGGATCTGAAGTTCGCTACCAGTACTGATTCTAGGAAGACCAGAGCGTGGCGGTGCCGGTTGCGAAGGCGTCAACGCCTGCTGCAATGGAGGCTGCGCTTGTGCGCCGGGCCTGGGAATGGCACCAGTGTTGGGTAACTGGTATGTCGAGACGTAATGGGCCGGTGGGCCTACTTGAACGTTACTGCCGCTGCCCCCACCACCACTACCACCACCAGTTGGAGGTCCCATTTGCTGCGGTTGTTGTGGAGGATGTGGCGGCGGAGTGGGTTGTGCTGCAACGGGGGTCACAGAGGGCTGCTGATGCATCTGATGTATCGACCGAGTCTCTCGTCGAAGCGCTGGTCCATGTGCGGGGGAAGCTGGTAATGGCACACCTGGTATTGAATGCTGGGCAGAGCCCTGATGTTGTGTCTGTTGCTGCAATATTGCCATATGTTGAGAAACATACTCATGCACCCATTCCCCGCTTGAAGAAGAAGCTTTCACGGTTCCAGCACCCATAAACATCAACGGCACCAACGGTGGTGGGATACCGTACTTGAACGATTCCCGCAAAATCTCCAGCTCTACCCTTCTTGTCTCTCCTCTCAGCCGCTCTTGCTGTGTACGCTCCTCTTCCGCCCTCCGCCTCTCTTCCTCCATCTTTGTCAGTAGCCATGTCCTAAGTGACTCCTCCGAACCCTGCCATGGCTGCGGTAACTGCCCCAAACCCGAGCTGGAGCCCTGAGAAGGAGAAGGTAGAGTCATAGCCGCCGGGGGAGGCAAGCCTCGATGAGGAGTGGTCATGAGAATCGAATGAGCGGCGCAAAACTGCTAAGAATGCCGGCAAGGGAATGAAAAATTGGCAGATGATTGTGAGTGTAAGACCACACCATCGACTTCCGGCTTGCCTATAACTGTCGACGGAAAGATGGTTAGCTTGAGCGCCGTGCTTCGGGGAAGCGATACACAGCTGAAACGTAATAAAAGCCTAAAGACCGGGATACAAACAGATATGTGTAGCTTGAACGGACGACGGCAGCAGCAGCAGCAGCAGCAGCAGTAGTTATATTTTTGTCGGGTGTGGCTGACGGTGGGAAATGGTGAAAACACAACGACCCTCCAAACTTCCAAAGAAAAAGATACTCTCCCGCTGAATATAGTGAAGCAAAAGACCAACTTCTAGTGAAGTCGAGTACTCAAGTAGAGCGGCTCTCGCGATACTAGGGACTGGTCCGGAACCTTTCCACAGGAAACCTAATGCCTGGGCAGCAGCCAATGAGTCCAAATATGCAGGAATACAGATGGCAGCAGCGCCACAATAAGATGTATTAAACTGAAGGAGCGTGATGATACTATCGGTGTCGAAGGCGACGAATGTTGAAGTCTAAGGCACTGCTGCTGCCCGGCGCAGAGAGATGAAAATCCGTAGGATGCAAGATGTAATGTAGAAGAATTGCTTGCCTGAGTATGGGTTGACTGATTAAAGAGACCCCTCCGTGGAATCAACAACGGAGATCGGGGATCGTGACTGGACAAAATGAGCGTGGGTTGCTGCTAGGGGTAAGAAACCAGAACTTGGATCGATTGGGATCGATTCAAGTTGCCTGTCCGCCTGCACAAAAATCACAATAATGGGTATGGGGGAAAAATAATAGTGGCGGTGGAAAACAAAAGGTGGGGCGCTGACTGGGCTCCCCAAAAGGAAGGGACTGACAAGAAACGAATTGAATTGAAAGAGAACCAGCAGCGAACAAGTGCGCAGAGATGAAGGAGAGAAGAGAGCGGCGCGGCGGAAGCAAGAGTGACAGTGGCAGTTGCAGTGTAGCAGTGGCAGACCAGAGCAAACCAGAGCAGACCAGACAGGCAAGGCCGACGCTCCGACGTGCAGCGTGCGTGGGAAGCTCGTGGCAGAGAGGGGCGGCGGCGTAGCATGCACCACCGCGTACTGGCTAGAATCAATCCTCTGGGAATCAACACCAGGAATCAATCCTTGGTTCTCTCTTCTGCTTGTTGCTCTTCCCTGTGGCGCTGCTGCTGGGGTAGACAACTGCTTTCTGCTGTTGCTGCTGCTTCTGCTGCTCCTGCTCCTGATTGCTGTTTCCTGCTCATCAACTTCCTTCCTCCGTCGGTGTTGCTTGTTGCCTGTTCTCGAGAAAAAAAATACGGGAGGTGGTGTGGTTGTGCCCGTCTCCAAAGGACATCAAACGCTAAGCCAAAAACTATCCAACCTTTGTATGAATTTGGGACAGATCCCTGCAGACAGGTCCTTGACATACTTGCAACCGGCACCCAACCAAACCTTGATTTGGAAAGTAGAAAAATCTCCTATCCAATCAGAGCGCGGCTGTCAACCTGGCGCTGGGCTTCGAGAACGGACAGCGAAGTACTTGGTACAAGCACAGGTATTTTTCCGTCGGAATTTCTGTCGATAAAGAGAGAGGAAAGGGAAACGAACAAGAAGGCCAAAAGCAGAAATAGGAAAATCTAAACCAACAAACAAACAGGAAAAGGCTAGTGGGGAGGTATTAAAATGGAGCTAATTGAATGTAAACAAATATGAAACTTCGGATATGCAATTTTGATGCAGGATTGAAGGCGACGCTACACTTAAAGGGCTGAAAAAATGAGAGACATCGCCTCCGCTTCGGCACCAAGCGAGAGACATTTGCAACCCCGGGATATCGAGATGAATTGGCTGTGCAACCAAAACAAGTGAGACTTTTGCAGACAACTGAGATCTCCGGGCAGCCCGAGCATCATTGCTATTGTTGATGGAGCCAAATGACGAATATGGACAGGTGAAAAACACGTGGAATTGAACAGAAGTGGCCGTTCCTCCTCTTGCATTTGCACTGCACCTTGTCAATGTAGGAGTAACGCCGTTGGATGCAGTATCGTGCGCACCCAAATAGGCAAGCAAAGTTGTAAACAAAGATGGCTGAAAGGGTAACAGAGATTCCTACAAGCAAGGGGGAGCGGGTGATTCGAAGGCGCCAGGATGTAGTTGAAACTACAGTACCGTATAATCTGCGAAATAAGCCGCACTTGGGAATAAGCCGCACCCGGTGACTCCAGTCGAAGAGAGCTGTTGATCTTTCAGAAGCATTCAATCCAGAGCTCACAATGGATAGAATTATTTGCTTCGAAGATTTTAAGCTTCATCAGATGCTGGTCTTGTGAATAAGTCCGTGCGGATTATCGGCTTATTTCCCAGGTTATATATCCTGGGAACCGTGTGTTGATGGTGAGGGAGCCGTGGTTTCCACATTTGGACAATAGAAAAGATATTCCTGGTGGCGATGATTGTGGAGGGTCCCTGGTCCCGGGGCCAGAAGGAATATGGTGTTGACACGTCCGGATCGAGACGCCTTACAACCCTGCAGACGACACCTACTAAGCACCTAGATTAATTCATATATCCTGTATGACGAGCACCTTAGAGTTGCTTTTCCATCGGTTATCAAACTTCAGAGTGCTGCAGTCAAACTCGGAGACCGCCTATGATACGTTTGAGCCGCGAGCGCTTCATCATTCACATAGAGTGGCATCCTTCAGCGGCAATGCACTTCACCACACTATGTCATGAGAGCATGGATGTTAAAGAACAGGGAACATTTGAAGCGATTTCTGAGGTCCTCATCAAGGATAACCCTCTGTCGGCGCGTATCTGTAATTGACAGCACATAGAGGCAATGTCTATTAATTATGATTAAGGGTTGATACATTACTCTATCAACGAAGGAGAATCGAAACGGAAACCTTCGGAATTTGACAGAAATACCAAGGTCCGCCAAAGAACGCTGTAACGCCATGAAACCCAAATTCCAAAACCCAAATTCCAAAAGCAAGACAGTAGCCACCAATACCCAGCTAGAACCCTCAAAAGAACGGTATCGGAGTAGAACATTATACAAAGTTGTGAGACTGTATGTCACCCTTCAACTTCTCCATCCTTGATTGTCAGAAGTGATGACCAAACTTCCGCTTTCTCATTTTCCACTCAGCTTTAACCACCTTCATTAGCATATCTTCGTCTTTGACCGGTATGAAACTCGTTAAATTCTTCATTGCATCTTCGAAATCGGATTTAAGGATGATGGACTTCAGACCATCCAGAATAGCCGCACTCGTTGCATGTAAAATGTCCAACGTTCCGTCAAAGTGGCTTTTCGACCCAAGATCTGGATCCCCCAACAACATAAATACATCCCACACACGAAGCTGTGCAGCGAACGGAATCGAATAGTTAAACAGTGTGAGATACCATCGAGTGCCGTACGCTGTGGGGCCAATACCGAGGTCTGTCTGTAAGAAATTGTCAACTTCATATCATGCTATAATGTGCTGCATTCATGCACTTACCAACTTCTTGCTTATGGGATTCCCTCTCATCCAGGCGGCATCGAATTCATCCAACGCTGCCATGAGCCCACCGAAACCTGATTGATACAGCTTCCCAAGCCCCCTCAGTTCCCACAATCGTACCATCATCACAAAGGCTGTCTCCTCGTCGTAGTAACATAATAACGTAGCAGCGATGCTAGCCATCCCCTGAACGTACCCAACACCCGGGTTGTAGAGGGCTAGGGCATGAAGCACGCGGAAAAGCAGTCGTTGGCCCCCTCTATATCGTCGCCGAAACATTACATGAGAGCTGATTGTACGCGGTACATCCAAATCTATCTGGACATCATCTGCCGACGGTCTCTCAAGAAGCTCCTAAGACTATGTTAGTATCGGCCCTTTACAATTTCATCTAACTAGAATAGCGGTGCACATACATTATAAATAGTGATCAATTCCACATCCGGCTTTCCAATCTTCCTCGATTTAGAGCTCGCAGTTAGAAAGGCGTGCCAGGCAACACCCCTCCAGCAATCCGGAATCCCCTTCCAGGTTCTGCTGATAAGTTTGGAATCTGTGGTTATGAAGCTCCACTCTAAGCCAGAGCCCTTTCCAGTTCCTCTCTCTGACTTTTTCCTCCTCACAGCCATCACTCTCCACTTACGCGACCGGGTGTTCTCTTTGTCGCGCATAACAATTGACCGTTCCGGGTGAGGTGACTTAAGCATTTCTGGCGCGGACGGTGACAAACGAAGGGTCTTCAGTGCGAGTTGTCGTTTCCGCGGTTCCTGAGACTGAAGGAAAAGCGCAGTGGCAACACGTTTAGGCGCAACCTTCACATCAGTAGGGGTCGGCGCGGATGAACTGATGTAAGCGTGGTTTATAAAGCCATATCTAAAGAGAAGAGTGAGTTACTGTGATGCAGGCGAACCCTAGCTCCGAAGTGAAGCAGTATTAAAGTACCTGTCCACATCATGACCTTCTAGATCATCCCAGTCTTCTACACCCCCTGCCACACTCGACCGTTTGCTATCAGCTCTCGCCTCTTCGAGTGCTGCGCAGATCCTCAAATCTATCATGCTATCAGACCTAGACCCAAACGGGAGCTGCTAGGAAATTCTACCTTCTGCGCTTCCACCTAGTTGGCTTCTGCGCGCCACTTCTCTGCTTGCGCCGGGAAAACTACTTCGAGTTCCGCGCTGTCGAGACACTCCAATCGCTCCTTCTTCAATAATGCTGGAGATGCGTCTCTGAGCAATATCCGCAGAGAATTGACTGCTAACGTCGCTACCTATTCCTCCCAAGCTTGAATCGTACAAGCTTCGCACTCTGAGGCTGAGTACTTCGTCTTCTGGTGATATTACCGAGGAGGCTACTAAACTTCGATCACCGATTGACTTTGCCGCAATTGACCTCGCATCAGCAGCGATTAGGCCAGTAGGGGGTCTTGTGTCTTGAACGGCCGGAGGTGTTGCTGCGCTGTTGATGGTTTCCGGCATATCACTGGCTTCCATGATTTGTTCCGACCTTCCAGCACTAGCTTCAGCTATCTGGATTCGATTCTCGTTCGAAACTATCGACGTGGGAAGAGCTTTCACAGTTGGCGAAGGTTCCAGGTCTGGAGTGAGGACAGAGTCTAGTTTGGCGATGCGTTTTTGCTCCTCCTCCTGGCTTTCAATCGTATTACCTTTGGTCCGGAGATGCGCGGACGACGCGTCATTTTGTATGAATTCCAAGTGGTCTGTAGTAGGGGCAATTTCGGAAGTTTTTTGTTCGCTTTCAGGTACTGATGACGGTGTTGCAGCGGTTACATGCAGCTCACCGGGGCTAGGTTCTGCAGAATGTGGTAATGTCGGAGACGCAGGAGGAATAATGCTGTCGCAACTATCCGCCGGCTCCCGGAGTAGGCTTCGTGCTGCCGTTGGGGAAGGGTCTTCACCCATGGCGTCCGTGATGTTCGCGTGGTGTGCTGATAGGGATGTTTAGCTATCTTAGGTTCCTATGTATTATTGTTGTTCCATGCCAATAACATAAAGAAGATCCGTCTTGATCAGAGGTAAGCTTTGGGCGAGGTCGTGGTGATGCAGTAGGAAGCCGCTAACGGTAACGACAGCTTCAGGTACTTGTAGTTAGTAGTCGTAAGCAATTTAACGTCGTGAGGGATGAGAATGTGAGTGAGCGCGAGTGAGCGACAGACATTGGGGAAAAACAGTCGGAAGGATTGGTTGCTTTAGGTTGTAGTCCGTAGACTGATAACTTGATGCACCTTCCAGTTGGAGTTCTTCGACCTAAATAACAATGCGCCGGCCAAACTTGTCGAAATTAACCAGCAACTCATTGACACATCTGCTTTTGCGTAATTATGGCCGCTACCTCCGAATAACAGTTTACTTATACCGAGGCGTAAGTAAACATCCCATATAGAGTAACATGTAGGTGCAACTCCTTAATCCTGATATGGACCAGGGTTAGGGTTGTTCCATTCAGCGAGGGATACTGCCTAGATCGATTGCCACAACACCGCTTCCAGAATAAAAGTACAAAAAGTGTGATGACGTTTGAGAAAACAGTTTAGAACGGCTTTCGATTCGGTTCAAAATCTGACACCAGGGCTAAGCAACAGCGGCTTGGCAGAGCTAACCGTTGCTGCTTGTCATCAGCTACACGGATCCACAGCCCAAAATATCACCCATCTCAACTTTTCTCTCGGGACCTTCTCGTACTACCGGTTATGGATCTCGGGGATTTCCAAAACGACAATGGCTTTGATATCGGCGGTGATCTCGGTGACCTCGGCGACTCACACCCACGACAGCTTCCAGCAGACCTTCCAACGTCCCTGAACGATCGGCGACAGACTGTACCTGTATTTACTGAAACTGAGGTTTATGATGGCTGGCAAGGTTCGTGCTAGCCTTCAGACGAGCTCGTTACGTATCAAGGCCTCCGCGTGGCTCCCGCAGTCGTCCCCACTCTACCCCTCCCTCGGTCATTCAGTTCGCCGCAATCTCATTTACCACCCCTGTCGAGACTACCGGTGCTAACATTACTTGTCTTCTTTTTCTCCAGGTGAATCCCAATTCATCACCGCACCGGTACCTGCGCGACTCGATTTCGGCATTGGACTAAACTACCGAGACGAGGAGGAAGATGTTAAGGGTATTGAAGAGAGCGAACGCCGCCTGGAGTCTATGATGGCCCAACAAGCAGCATTCAAAATGGACGGGTCGGGATTGGATGATGATGAGATAACAAGTAGCACCAAACTGTCGGATCGAGAAAAGAAGGATCTATTACAGAAGGCTTTGAATATGGCTGCTAGTAATGGTGAGGAGGAACGAGTACGGAAGCTACTGAAAGGAGAGGCAAGCAAGATCATCGACGTTAATGCGCCGGACGAAGAGGGAACTAGTCCCCTGATATATGCGAGCTGCTTTGTAAGGAGCCACTGTACCCTAGGCGGATATCAGCTTGGATTATACTTCGGCATCTGACACCTTGACCGTAGGGACACGAGGAGGTAGTGGAAGCGCTACTTGAAGCTGGAGCGAACATTGATCAACAAGACAAGAACCATTGGAGCTCTTTGATGTGGGCAATGACGAACCGGCACAAGGGTATAGCGAAGCTGCTTCTAGATCATGGCGCTTCACCAGATATCAAAAACTCGTCAGGCCGGACTGCTTTTGACTTTGTGGAACCGCAGAGCGAGATATCGGGGTATCTACATGCGAATGGATACATCGGAAGTGCGGGTGTTGGAATGGGATTTGGAGATGATTTTTATAGTTCGGGATTGGCACAGGATAGATTTGAAGAAGAAATGGCAGAGAACGAATTGAAGAGACGGATGATGATGGAAAGTGCAATCAATCTAGAAGTTGATCTCTCCAGTCTGGGGCTAGATGAACAAGCGGAGGTAAGATGCAGGAGCCCCGTGAAGGGTACAAATACTGACCCATTATAGACACCCGGGGAAGAAGAGGAGGAGGAAGGACAGGAGTTTTTATGGGATCGATGTTTGCATGATCAAATGTTCGTCTTCCAAGAACAAGACCTGAACAGAATGCTGGATGTGGTCATCACAAACATGACGCCCCAGAGATCTCCCACACAAAAGCCCGTTCCAGCCAATATACTCTTCCTCGGTGCACGATATGCGCATTACCATAGTTCTCAGGAATTGTTATCCCGTCTTCTCATAACGGCAATGGAAAGAATAAACCAGACAGTCGAGACACATCAATGGGATATGACCATGTTAGCCTTTTGGCTGTCGAACGCTACATTACTACTCTATTACCTTAAGAAAGACACTGGACTTGTTGGCGCAACCATAAGATTTCAACAGCAGCTTTCTGAGCTCATCAACGAAATATTTATACTCATTATTCGAGATGCAGAGCGGCGGATGGACAAGGTGCTTGACCAGGCGATGCTCGAGCATGAGACAATACCAGGATTTGAAGACGTGCAATTCCAGAATGAGTGGCGTCTGTTCAAATCAAAGAAGAAAATTCCCGATCCTGGACCCGAGAAACGCTTCCGACCGCCATCACCCAAACAACGCGCGAAGCCAGCGCCGCGGAATATCACATCCCTTCTTTCCTCAACTTTGTTCGTCCTAGACCTCTACGATATCCACTCTGTCATCACATCTCAAGTTCTCAGTCAACTCTTCTACTGGCTAGGCTCTGAACTATTCAACCGCATCATGTCAAATCGGAAATACCTTGCCCGAACCAAGGCGATGCAGATCAGACTCAATGTTTCCGCATTAGAAGATTGGGCTAGAACCAACAACCGTCAGCCGGAGCACTACGACGCGGGAGCCCTCACACCAAGTGGCGAGCTTACTGTTGACTCTGCAAGACGACACCTTGCACCAGTAATTCAGCTACTACAGTGGCTACAATGTTTCTCATCAGTCGGCGAGGACCTCCCTGCGCTCAAGTCGATAATGGAGCAACTGCCACGATTAACATGCCAACAGCTCCTACACACTACCAAAAACTACCGTCCTGAGGTCGGCGAGAAAGGGCTCTCAAGAGATGCGATGAAGTTCCTTGTTGGTTTGACAATGGACTTTTTCGAGAAGAAACACAAACGTAGGTCAACTTCATCCCTTGCGGCACCAACAACACCTACGAACCGCAAATCGCCAAAACTGGAGAAACTCCCAGCGTCTCCGGGAACGCCGAATACTCTAGCAACTCCGATACTGGATGTAGATGAAGATGACGCACCAGAAAACCTGCTTATGGATCCTTCGTTGATGCTGCCATTCCATCTACCCACAAGTACTGACATGTTGGTGAGCTATGGTGCCGGGATTGGAGGTATGAACCAGGAGAGAGCACGCAAGTTCTGGCCAAGCGTTCCACCCGAATTTTTAACAAAATTAGACTTTTCGAATAGAGAGAATGGCGAAGCAGGTTGAAGAGGGTACAGGAGTCTTTCGAAGGGGGATTTTGACTTGTGATAGGATACTTGCGCTTTCCCTTAAAAATTTGTACAGGAAGGGGGTGCATGGCATTGGACAGTTGTTGGATTGGGTGTTTCCCCGTAATTACTTTTTCATTTCCATAGGTCTTACAGCCATTGAACGAGGCCACGGTTTTGTCTTTGTGCTGGATTGCTTTGGCTCTTGAGAGTAAAATCCATTTATCTTTGTAAAGGATATTTCAAGGTGTAATTTTGTAATGTGATTTTTTGGACCGCAATGAAAATGGAGTGAGTACAGGATATTTGTGATGTACCTACTGCCGGGATTTCTCCAATGAAAACGGTCCTTAAGATGTAATAAGATCCCTACTGATTATCTCGGAAACCTTTCGCCCGAGTATCTTAAATCCTAGCATTCTCGTTCCAGGTACTAGGATTAGAGTACCTTTGCACCCGGTTGCAGAAACCGATGCATGCTACAAGTATAGAAGCACTCAAGAACTGTGGCAACAACTTATTCACAGCCGATGTGGGCCTAAGCTCGCCTCAAATTACCAACTTGAAGTGAATCTCAATGCAAAAAAAAGGTAAGCCACAAGGTGAAGAAACTCCAAAGTGAAGGTGCTTATGGGATGCAGCCGAAGGGGATCTTTTGATGGTTCACACGGCAAACCTGTATGAACTATCCGCTATTCACCGGGTTCTAATAACATATAGAATACATCATGAGTGTGTCCTTAAATCCAAGTATCCGTTAATGGGAAACACATTGGCGGCCTGCAGCATCACTTAGAAGTACCTTAGTCATACTTTCACCAGCAGCCACAAAAATTCGGTCATAAACTGGGTACCTCTGTTCCTCATAGCGGTAAATGCACTTTCATACGCTATCAACCGCCAATCGACCTAGAGGCTATCGTTAGAGGTCTTTACCCACACTACAGCTGCCGAGGAGTTTGAAAATTCAAGTGAAATAGTCCAATTTCAGGCTACGGTGACAAATAAACCCCAAGCATATCACTGAACTGAACCGTAGATCCAAACTTGGACGGTAAACTCAGAATGAGGAAACCATGAATTCGAACTAAGTACATGATATTCGTGAACGATGTAAGATAGCTCGTACTTCGGTCAGACTCGCCACAAGTCGCACGGAAGAACTTATTGGCTAATCCACAGCCGGATCTTTTGTTTCTTGATTCTCGGGCCAACACCTGGTAATAATCAGTAAACATCCCTCATACCTAGGCAATAAGACCTACCCATAACGACGAGAAGGCTTCCAACAATAGTTGCCCAAGTCTTGATGCCCAAGATGCGGCCTCCGTAAAACGTATAGCTAGCAAGAATCACGTTGAACAAAATGAGTGTGAGGATAGAGTATCCGGTAATTCGATGATACTTGTACTAAAGATACCCATCACTGTCAGTTCCCTCCTACCAAGCCTTAGCTCGAATACTCACCAAAGCTTTGGCATTATCGACACCCCCGTACAATCCCGGAAAGAAGTACTGTGTAACTCCCACAAAAGCCTGAATCAAGAGCAAGATGTAGATAACAACTCCCAAGATCGCATGCGGCGACTCAAAGTGTCCGATTCCACTATGATACTTATGCCACAGCACGATCGCCAATGCGGCATAAAACGATCCCAGCGCGAGGGCCCAAATTGACGCATGTACGTACGTTCCGACCTTCTTCTGTTTCGGGGTATGTGTGGGTTGTAAAATGAGCACAGCCTGAGTAGCGAGGAGAACACCAGTAGCGTTGAGAAGTGGGTGCGCAGAGAAAATGATGGTTTTGTGAGTAAAGACGGCGCCCCAAACCAGCGCAAACAGGGTTATGCTACCGGCTTGCGCAAGTGGCGCGGTACCCGTGATGAGGTTCTTGAAAAGTGGTGCTTGCTCACGTTGCGCTACATCGCCTGGACGTCCGAGTAAAGGCTCGTGCTCCGTTCCAGAGCGAGGGGCGGCATCTAATTGGGAGTTAGGGAGGAGCCACGGCGATTGCCTTCGATAGATACCTACCAGGAGAAGACATGATGATGGTTAAGGGCTGTGAAATCGATGGTTACTCGAAGAGTCGAGTTAAGACTTGTTGGCAAAACTACCAATCAATGTAAAAGAGCTCAAGAGCTGAAAGATTAGCGGGTTAGAGAGGAAGCTTTGGTAGATCTTCAAAATTCGGCCGTTGTAAGATCGCAAGTCGAGCACTGGACAGCGGGGAAGCGGAGCACTGGCAGGGAAGGGGTAGGCGGAGAATGTGGTATTTGAATTGTCAGCAAACGGAGATTGGTGATACGCGACACTTGAATGGATGACCTCATTGATATCGATACTCCAATCAAAAATCACAATTGGCGGCAAGGATGAAGCTTTCAGGATCTCCACTATCCCTGCGCGTTATCAACCAATCAAGTCAAAGAGAATTATCATCGTCCTGGATCATGCACCGTCACAGCTGGCTCGACAAATGCCATTCAATGGATAAGTATTAGCAACCAGTACTCGTTCCCAGTCTCCATAATCAACCATAACACATCGTGTAAGTGGTATCTCGGACAAACCAAGCAGGCAGTGACAACACCAGAAACCCCATTCCACTCTAAAGGTCCCTGAGGACAGGACAAAACCGGGCATAATCTAAAAGCTGGATAATCATAAGCAATACCACCACGGGGAAAATAATTCAACGAATAGTCCTCCTAGCTGCCTCCATCTGCCTCCAATACCTTCTCTCTTCAAGCACTGCAATTGTATCTGGCAGTAATTGAACCCCACTTAATGAATCATCTGAGAGTTCTTCAACAGAAGTATTATTCATCCCATCGCCGGTAATCCTGTGTCTTCTCCGAAAACTCTCCCGGTTGTCTTCCTGATCTAGTCTAGGTACTATCCCATGTTGAAGAGACCGTATAATACCAGCCGAAATCCAGGGGCGTTGGGATCCAGAGCCAACATTATGGTGATTGTCATGAATTCCTGCGGGCTCGTTGGGTTGTTGAAATGCCTCCAGTCTGGTAAGTCCTTCCAAGGTACTGGATAACCTGGACTGTAGGCGAAGAGAGCTTGGTAGCGGTAGGGATAGATACGGCGATCCGCGCTGGGCAGGCCCTGGGTTGTATGGATATTGCAGATCCTCATCGATAATCTCGGAGTCGAATGGTTCAATTTCTGCGGCACCATCAAGATGACGAGCTACCAGTGGTCTTAGCGGAAGATGCTCGGGAATATCGACATCTTCTACTCCTTCCTCTCCCTGGTAATCGGAGGCACCACTGAAATCTTGCTCGATGTCCGCGAGATAGTCGACATCATTGGCTTCATCATTGTCGGAGAGAGTTTCTGGATCCTCATAAATTACCCAGTTGGGTGTATTAAAGTCGTCCAAAGAAAATTCGCCATCTATATGGGATAGTGGAAGCTGGGCATTATTATGACTAGAAGAAGCAGCCTCCTGTTCGGGGGTTGCTGTAGAGAAATTATTACTGCCCATTTCTTGGTCCATGACCTGGGTATCAGAAGCATGAAGAGTGCGGGGACTGTCGTCAATAACCGAATTAGGAGTAATTGATCCTTCGTCTCCTGGATCTCCTGGATCTTCTTCAGTCCCACCATTGTATCCGTGATCCTCGTCTTGGTTGATACTGAGTGCTTGAAAATGAGGCAAAAAGCTGTGATCCAATGTGCTCAAAGCCCTCTGTTTTCCCTTCCGTCTTAGTCTACGAACGGTGATGACATGATCCCAGGAATGATTTGTGAATGATGAGGACCGTTGCCTGGAAGGATGGCAAGGCTTGTCGAGAGCCCTGATGATCTCTTCGTGGGTCGGTACGATCGATGATGGGTGTAGTCTGAGCATCTTTGGATTCTACCAAGGGAGGATGGGGTAGCGGGTGGATGATTCTGTCCAGCAGATCTAGAGTCGTTTCTAATAAAAGAAGCGGAGGCAATGTGGGGATGGATGTTGTTGGCTTGGCCTAGCTATAATCCTTACACCCTGCATCAACCCAACAAAGGCGATACGACTACCTAATGTACTCTACCTCAGATGTCAGTATAATGAAGCTACAGCCAATGAAATTCACAAAAGAAATCCGTTAGCATTTGTGCGTGCTGGTGTGGGCTCGTTTGCGGCGTTTCTTGCGGTTATTTGGAAAATGGACAATAATGCATGTTATAGTCTACATTTATAGAACCACGCTGTGAGATGTAGTTAATGGGGTATAGCTATAGGCTGCCAGTGTCCATAGAGGCGTCAATCCGCAAATATATATACTCAAAGCTAATGCAACGCGATAATTAAACGCTGGACATTCGGTTTTGGAATGTCTCTCTAGAATGCCCACCATAAGGAATCAAATAAATTGAGACAGCCACGCAACCTCGAGGTCTAGAACCCATGGGATAAAGGGTGGATATTTGTGTACTCGGCACAGGGGGAAAGCATAGGAATGCATATTGAACTTCTGAAATACCCATTTGCTCCAAGAACCATCGAAAGATACATCGGCGGTGGCGCCTGTATTGCTTCACTTTGACCTTGTACTAGGGATTTTCTTGTTATTGAGCGGAAACCCCCCTGGCATTAAGGCTCTCCCCGCTTTTAACGCCGGACGCGCGGATGGAACAACAAGCTGTCCTCTAGCTCCTAGCAATAGCTTCTAAAGCTTCTTCCAGCAATATGCACTATCAGGATAGAATATACAATGGTATCCTCGCCGCTTGTTCCATATATTTATTGCACTGTCTTACGCAAAATATGGCCGCTTGTAGCACAAATCGCTATCAAGTTAGAGCACTTAGCCGTCTATTGCAAAATACCTACAAATAAAAGCTCTAATACTAAAACATGGTAGGTATGTTACATTTACTGCTGTTACAATTGACATGTCTAATGCAAGCGGCATTAAATCTGAACGTAAAGAAGAGATCGAGTACTAAAATCGCCTTCTGATCATGTCATTACCGGGTGAACTCCATTTCATATAAAGCTCATATGAGGTATATATGAGGTTGATCTTGCAATTACCTTGATTTGATTTTGCATACTTTTTGGGGGGTTTGATTAAATAGGTAAGCATGACATGAACCTCACATGGGGTTATCATCTTTAACAACCTAGTTTAACATGTTTTCCTTACTTCTAGTGTAACATGGAAGGAATCAACTCCAAGATACACCCAACTAGAAGTGTCCCTTCTAAGTATCCCTCTATCTTGTCTCACTATCAGACTTGATATTGGACCGATACAAGGACTAATAGTAGGTTCACTTCGGAGCATTACTGAGGTGCAGAAAGTAATTAGAATAGAATAAATTTAGAATAGCTTTCCAATCTGAATATATTGTTAAGGTTTGTTCTCTGTCGTAAGAAGATTGTCCTCTATACCACATCAGTGAAATGTAAATCATTTCGGAAGCCACACACACACCTCCCAGACACTCCGCTAGCCTTCACCAGTGCTTGTAAATAATTCCAGATGCTCCCAGGCCCCCCTGGAGCTAAGCAAAGTGCTTTCAGACTCTGCAAGAGCATTCTCAGGTGCTCCGAGATATGACTTATAGGATAGTCAAATTTTGGAGTAGGTGAGACCTCTGCGCAGGTCTGCAGGAGACTTGATACCGTATTCTCACAGTGGTAGTTCTTAGGGTTTCATAACCACAAGACATTTCATTCATCATATTTCTCTTTATTATAGTCACACGCTTCGCTACTTCACAATATGAGCCATGGCATGTATTATGTATCCTAGTCTCTCCATATATATTGTTATAGTCAATCTGGCTGCAGATGGTACTCGAGTGTAATCGGAGGAGCACGTGGAGACACCAATTGAGAGAACTTAGAGATGCACTTGGAGGCCATCATGGCAAGAATTTCCATTTCTCACCACCACCACCATTCAGTTTTGCAGGGGGAAGCCGGTGTGGGGCATACCACGATACAGGAATAACGGAGATGGACAACAGCAAAATGTATTTTAGTCACTGGGAGCCTCCAGGAGTATCTGAGAGGATGTGGAGTGTAAACTTAGATGCGTCAATTTCAGGAGAGTGTCAGACCATAGGAGGGCATTCTGGCCGGCCTTCGGAGTAACTGGGATCTCTGATGACTGGTAGAGAAGTACCATGGGAGTGATTGTAATAAGTTTGAGAACACCTGAGAGCGCCGGCGATAAGTCTGGGAGCACCTAGAAGCGCCGGCGACAAGCCTGGGAGCGCCAACGACAAGCCTGGAAGCACCTCGAATCACTGTAAATCAGTCTGGGAAAAACGACATCTTTGGGAACATTGCAGGTGTGCCTGGAAATCATAGCTACTACTTATCGTTCAACGATTTTTAAAACTCATGTATTCAGTTTGTATTCTCATCTATGTATCTATATAGCTACCCATCGATATACAGTATATCTAGACTGGCAGCAGGTGGAGCTTGAGAGCAATTTGACGTGCGTCTGAAAATGACGATCAAGTTAACTCAGAGACACACTCCGAGGCCGTGATTGAGAGAGTTTAGAGATGCACTTGGAGTCCTTAATCGTGCGAGTTTTGAGATGCACTTGCAGGCGGTAATCGAGCCTATTTGGAGATACACTTGGAGGCCATGATCGAGTAAACTGAGAGTCACACTCCGAGGCCGTGATCAAGCGAGTTCAGAGATGCACTTGGAGGCGGTAATCGAGCATATTTGAAGATGCACTGGGAGGCAGTAATCAAGCGTATTTGGAGATACACTTGGAGGCCGCCATCGAATGAGTTTGGTCATGCACTTGGAGGCGATGATCGTGCAAACTTGGAGTCCGTAATCGTGCAAATTTGGAGATGCACTGGCAGGTGGTAATCGAGCGTATTTGGACATACCCTTGGAGGCCGTGATCAAGTGAAATTAGAGATGCACTCTGAGATCGTGATCGAGCAAGTTTGGAGATGCACTTGGTGGCCATAATCGAGCCAGTTTCGAGATACACTTTGGAGGCTGTCATTGAGTGAGATTGGACGAGTACTTGGAGGCGGTTGATGGACAGCGCGCCGGGTGCCGAGACTCTATTCATTAGTTAGTTGACTCGCAAACGTGGGAATGTGACAAGGTGACTTCACCTTCGAGCACTCATGGCGAGCTGGCTGATGGCAGTCGATTGTGTAGGGAGGCACGCTGGAAGCTAAAGCTACATTCAGGGGTCAACTCGTAATCATGGGAATGAAGGCAAGACAAACAATCTTGGGTGCATGCTGTACTCGGTATATGCTGTACTCGGTATATGCTGTACTCGGTATATGCTGTACTCGGTATATGCTGTACTCGGTATATGCTGTACTCGGTATATGCTGTACTCGGTATATGCTGTACTCGGTGTATACTTGTACTCGGTGTCAACTCATGATCATGGCATGGAGAGATAGAGAGGGACGACTTAACTTTGTATTCTGTGATGATGGTAGAGTTGTAGACGAGAAAGAGAGAGATGGGGGATAAAGATGAGAACGATGTTAAGGATACGAAAGAATATGAGAAATCAGGGGTACGACTTGCCTGATAGGGTTGGGAAGACCTCGTATCGGTGGTAGTACACGCCAGATTGGGACTTGTACCGGCCGTATCGGGGATGGTAAATTGACTCGCACATGAAGTTCCCTTAAGTCCCAGTTTCTCATGATGATTTTCCCCATCTCCTCTCATGTTTCTCCTTCTCATCCTCAACTCTACCATTACCTAGAAACACGAAGTTAAGTAATCTCTCTTTATATCTTTATGCCATGATCATGAGTTAATACCAAGTACAGTATATACAGAGTACTGCATACACAGAGTACTGCATATACCGAGTACTGCATCATCTCAAGATCGACTGTCTCCTGCTCCCAGCCAGTCTTTCATCTCTCGGCGGACCTTTGTTGTACTCAATTCTCTACATTCTCACGATTACGAGTTAACCAATGAATAGAGTCTCAGCTCCCGTCATGTCTCCTTCCCGATCTACCGCCTCCAGATCTACCGCCTCCAGATCGACCACCTACTGATCCACCCCCTCCAGATCAACCGCCTCCAGATCGACTGCCTCCAAGTATACCTCCAATTTCGATTGATCATGGTCTCCAAGTGTATCTCCAAACTCATACGATCATGGCCTCCAAGTTCGCACGAGCATGGCCTCCAAGTGCATCTCCAAACTCGCACAATCACGGCCTCCAAGTTCGCACGATCATGGCCTCCAAGTGTATCTCCAAACTTGCTCTATTATGGCCTCCAAGTGCATCTCCAAACTCACTCTATTACCGCCTACAAGTTCGCATAATTACGGCCTGCAAGCGCATCTCCAAACTCGCATGATCACGGCCTCCAAGTGCATCTCCAAATTCGCAAGATCACGGCCACTAAGTTCGCACAATCATGGCTTCCAATTTCGCACGATCATGGCCTCCAAGTGCATCTTCGAACTCGCTCAATTATAGCCTCCAAGTGCATCTCTGAGTTCACTCTATCTCCAAGCGCATCTCCAAACTCCTTCGATCACAGCTTGCAAGTACATCTCTACGTCCACATGATTACGGTTTGGTGAAATGGCGGAGCTCTCACGGCATCCGAAGGGAATTCATGAGAAAGAGCGGTTCTTCCTCGAGGAGCGTAGGAACAGGGTCAGAGTATATGAAGCGGTACCCGGCTGTGAGGAACCGCACAAATTGCACGGATCTATGAAAGCTTGGCAAGAGTGCATGTGACCAAGAGCTGGAAAAGATAAACTGTGTATTTCGTATAATGAGATGATATCTATCTACCCAGGGGTCTCCCAAATATATACTCCCCGTTGCTTAGTCCATCTCTGTTATCTGTGTTTCTCTGTATGCCCTGTTGCTCAGTCCGTTTCCGTTATCCCTGTATCTCCCACAGACCTGCTCTGAGGTTTCAGCTGCTTCAAAATTTGACTATCCTAAAAGTCAAATATCAGAGCATCCTGAATGCACCTCCATAACTGCTGGTGCTTTCAGGAGCACCTGTGAATGCTCTTGCAGAGTCTGAGAGCACTTTGCTTCGCTCCAGGGGGGCCTGGGAGCATCTGGAAGTACTTAGAAGCACTGGTGAGGTCTGCCGGAGTGTCTGGGAGGTTTGTGTGTGGCTTCCAGACCGATTTACATTTTGCTGATGGACTGAACAACAAGCAGGGGGGAGGTGTAGAGATATACAGGGGAGTATACAGACATCATCTCATTATGCAAAATACAGACAGTCTATTTTTCCCAGCACGTAGTCCCATGCACTCTTGCCGAGCATTCATAGATCCATGCAATTTGTGTGATTCCTCATTGCCGGGTACCCCTTCATATCCTCTCACTCTCTCTTTCTACGCTTCTCAAGCCAGAACCTCTCTTTCTCACAAATTCCCTTTGGATGCCAACAGAGCTCCGCCATTTGACCATACCGTGATCGTCTGAACTTAGAAATGTACTTGGCGGCCATAATCGAGCGAGTTTAGAGATGCGCTTGGAGGCTGAGATCGAGTGAACTCAGAGATGTAATTGGAGGCCGTGATGGAGTGAGTTTGGAGATGTACTTGGAGGCTAAGATCAAGTGAACTCAGAGATGCAACTGGAGGTCATGATCGAGTGAGTTTGGAATGCACTTGGAGGCCGAGATCGAGTGAACTCAGAGATGCATTTGGAGGCCGTGATCGAGCGAGTTTGGAGATGCACTTGGAGGCTAAGATCAAGTGAACTCAGAGATGCAATTGGAGGTTGTGATCGAGCGAGTTTGGAATGCACTTGGAGGCCAAGATCAAGTGTACTCAGAGATGCAATTGGAGGCCATGACCAGGCGAGTGTAAGGGTGCGTACGCCGGCGCTCGGCAGTATAGGGATATGATATGGTATACGGTTGCACACGGGCGCGAGTGAGATTAAGTGTAGAAGTAAGTGGTAAGATATTCGGTACGGAGCTAAGTCTCTGTCGCGATGTCAATATATGGTTGGCGGTTACCCGGCACTGGACACCTCACGTGACCATCCGGCAACCCTAACCACACACGCTTGACAACGCCGTTACATCATCCCCCTCTTTTAGGGCAGAACTCCCGGGCTGCTAAGTATCAATAGAAACAAGAACATCCCGCATACACGCTGATACGATCCCGTAAGTCCAACAACTGATCAGTACGTCCAGGGTGACCTTCCGGCGCATGGGGAAACTCCACCTCCAATTGACTGGATTTCCGGAGGTGGTAAAACCCGTGCCGATGCCATTTGTACTGGACCGGTCCTGACAATAGAATAAGGAAGGAAATGCCCAATTTGACCTCGTCTCCATTTCTCCATTCCAGTCAATTCCTCCACTTCCGAGATCCGACTTCCTTCATCTCCGCGGCTTATTCAGTTGGTCTCGGTGGAACTCGTCGATTAGTTCACGAGCATTCTCGAGGTTTTCGAATGGCTCCCAGCTTGTGCGTCTGTGGCTGTATCCGGCCCACTGAATGAGGTAGTGTAGCTTCCGGTAACGCTGCTTAGAGTCAAGAATCCGTTCGACCTCCCATTTCTCCGAATCGTCGACTATTACTCGATGTGGTTCCGAGGATGGTTGTCCTACAACCGGCGGTGTGTAGTGATTGAGCTGCGACACATGGAAAACGTTGTGATTCCGCATTGTTTTCGGCAAGTCTAGTTTGTAAGCATTCTTATTGATGATCTTACTTACCGTATACGGTCCAGTGCGCTTGTAGTCCAGCTTCTTTGACGGTCTAGTCGTTCGGAAGTGTCGGGTCGAGAGCCACACTTTGTTCCCGA
>Ga0307514_10000699_pt1 | contig 58526 bp, 63 predicted proteins | sample 16_EM_MG_FD_203088 | JGI IMG/M metagenome (GOLD analysis project Ga0307514, IMG submission 203088) | Populus trichocarpa ectomycorrhiza microbial communities from riparian zone in the Pacific Northwest, United States - 16_EM | ecosystem: Host-associated > Plants > Roots > Unclassified | place... | reverse complement strand
GTTGCCGTTGCCGTTGCCGTTGCCGTTGCCATTGCCGTTGCCGTTGCCGTTGCCGTTGCCGTTGCCGTTGCCGTTGCCGTTGCCGTTGCCGTTGCCGTTGCCGTTGCCGTTGCCGTTGCCGTTGCCGTTGCCATTGCCGTTGCCGTTGCCATTGCCGTTGCCGTTGCCGTTGCCGTTGCCGTTGCCTTTGAAGTGCAGTCGAAAGTCTGCTGTGGCTTTGAGATTCTGGAGAACTCTCTTTGCTGCGGTCATATGGCTGGTGAATGGACCAGAATTGTATCGGCAGAGAGCAGCGACTGCATATGATATATCTGGCGGCATTGGAAGTGCTGAGTACATCAATGATCTGATGATCGCTTGATAGTGCTTGACACTCTCCTTGTCGAGTACCATCTGCCCCCGATCGTTGGCTAAGTCGAGTTTCACATTGGGGTCCATGGGAGTTGCCACTGCATGAGCATCTTGCATGTGGAATCGCTTGAGAATCGTGGTGATGAAGGCCTTTTGGCCAAGACTAATGCCGTGATTGTCGTGGTGGATCTCGATGCCGGGGAAGTGCCGTGCTGGACCATGGTTCGTGATCTTGTATTTTTCGGAAAGCTTCGCTTTGATCTCGATCGCTGCGTTGGAGGGAGACTCCATATGTGCGTACATCATGGAGATGCCATCGACGTACAGAAGGAAGAGAATGCCATCGGTGCGGATATAGACGTTAGGATCGGCTTGTGACTGTGTGAACCCAAGGGAGAGGAGGAAGGTGTTGATATCGTTGTGCCAAAGCCGCGGTGTTGCTTGGGACCGTAGAGGGCTTTCCTGAGTCTCACAATGATCGGTGGTGCGTGCATGTCTTCGTGTCTGTGTGGCCAGCCTTCGGGGAGCAACATATAGATATCATCGTCATCGACCTCGGGGTTGAGAAATGCGGTGACTATGTCCAAGCGATCGATGATCCATCCACATCTTCCGACCGGAGAGAAGAGATATCGAAAGGTAGTTAGCCTTCCAACAGGAGTGATGTCTCACCGAAATCAGCCTGCTCATATCCTTTGATAACTAGGCGTGCCTTGTAACGTGTAGACCCATCGGGGTATGTCTTAGTCTTGAAGACCCATCTGGAGCCAACCGGCTGAACAAGCAATTGCTTGGCTTCTTTGGAGTTGACTGTGGTGAAGGTGTTGTTCAAGAGGATGGAAGCGCTCTCTTCATCAATGGCTCGCTTCCAGTGATCTTTAAGTGGACTGGCCATAACTTCGGCATATGAAGATGGGTCCCCATTGATAGTGGTGTATGCCAGTGCTGATGCCATCAATGCTTCTGCGGAGTCCTTGCATTGGCTTCTTGTGACGCGACGCGTGGTCGGTGGTGGTGGCCCTGTTGACTTCTTGGTGATGGCCGCGGCTTGCCTGCGGGCAGTATGATTCTCGCTGCGGTGATGTCGGCTGTGCCCAATATGTTGTCTCGACGCCGGTGGCTCGCGCGTGCTATGATCACGACTGTGCGAGAATGATTGTATCCCCCTCGTCAGGAGGATATGATCTCAAACCTGTACGTGCAGGAAGACTTCGACGAAGTGTATGGTCGTCGGGCAGATGGCAATGGACATCTGTGACATGATTAGTGTGGCCATGATCACCACCTCTGTGGCCTTCACCCGATCCACTGATATCCTTGGGACGGGCATGGCGAAGTCCATCTCCATCCGTTCCAATGTTCTGTGCTTGGAGAAGTCCATCTCTGTCTCTAGTGTCTAGCACGCGGAGAAGTTCATCTCCAGTATGAAGTTCCTCAATCTATTCAGCATTTTCTGGCAGTTTAAAAATGTCAATTCCGTCTGTGGTGCATGAAACATATGCATCCCGCTCTTCATCAAATATGACTTCCGATTGTGATCGATCTACTTGAAAATTTGGGTCCCAAATCTTCCATAATGTCGTTTAATTGTGGGTGAAGCCAACCATCATGCAGGGCTTTAATCGAGGACCAAACTTACTTCAGCGCTGGTCTTCGGGGATAAGCTTGCTCACACAGCAACCGAATCGTCGCAGATGGTGAATAGGAGCCTTGTATGATATGCTGTTGCTAGCGGGCTTGCCAAAAGCATGGAGCATTTCTTACCGAGTTTTGTATTGTGCTTTGTAGCCATCTCGGTCATCTCGTTTCGTCAGGCCTTCGTTCGGAGATCGCTGAAGGAGGTAGACTGCATTGTCGACAGCTTCTCCCCAAAACTGGATAGGTGCCTGGGAGTCAATCATCTTAGCTCGAGCCTTCTCGGTGATGGTACGGATCATTCTCTCAGCGACACCGTTCTTGTGGTGAGTGTAAGGCAGAAACGGTTCATATGTTGTGCCGCCGGCAGTAAGCACCGAGCGGAAGGTCTTGTTATCGTACTCTCCTCGGCCCTTATCGCATCGGAATCGTTTGATTTGATATCCCTGGCCCATAGCATGGACTCGGGCCTGAATGGCCTTGTAGGCGGTGGTGCATGTTTCCGACTTCTTATCTGGGAGCATCCATACGAATGTGAAGCGGATATTGTCATCAATGAATAGTATGAAATGTTTGTTGCCGCCGAATGTGGGAGTAGAGAATGGTCCGCATACAGCTGAGTGTACCAGCTCAAAGGGCTTCGTAGTGCGCTTGACCTTGCCTTGAATGAACTTTTGCTTGTGCTTGGCTTGAATACACACGGTGCACATCGTGTCGTCGTTCGTATATTCGGGGATGAGAGATCGCACGAACGTAGGGTGAATGTGAGCACAGCGCCGAAGCCATAGTCTTGACTGTGAGATGGTGAGAGTCATTCGAGTGGACTTTGACTGTGTGGCGGCGATTGGTGGGCTTGCAGAGGGAGATATAGGTGCACACGGAGGTGCATTCGGAGATGAGATGGCAGGTGTGCTTAGACAGGTAGACGGCGGTGCACTCAGAGGTGCATTCGGAAAAGAGATGGCAGGTGGGATTGGAGATGAGTTCGGAGGTGCGGACGGAGGAGTGTTCGGAGATAGACTAATAGACTCAGTGGTGAGTGTGCTTCATGTTTTCTTCCTCCGAGTGGACTTGGAGATTGTAGGTGCAGCGATTGTGCTTGAATCTGTGCTTGGAACTGTGATCGGCGGTGTGCTTGGAAGTCCATCGAAGTTTGATGCCGTGTGTGCGCTTGCGACGTTGGGAGATATGAAGTAGAGATCGTTGACACGATGACCGGTGATTGTGATCTGTGATTGTCGCGATGATATGGAGCATTTGCCGCCGGCAAACGTGGCTGTAGATCCGGTGGAGTCCAGTTGATTGATGGTGAAGAGTGAAAGACGGAAGGTAGGTGTATAAAGAGCATCGATCTCGTAGCCCTGAGTAGCGTCTACAAGTCTATGATGAGTTACACTTACCGTGTTATTATCGCTAAGTTCAATGAGCATAGGTCGGCATAGTGTCTTGAATGACTCCAACGAGCTACGATTGTTGCACATATGGTGAGATGCCCCGGAATCAATGACCCAAGTTGTATGGTCGGAGGAGGCGCTGAGAGCATGACCGGATAGTCAGAGGAGATCTCGATCTCCAGCGGTGGCGATTGAAGCAGTGCCTTGGCGAACTCTGTTTCGTGTTTCCTTCTCTCGTTTGTAGTGAATACAATCCGGTCTAATATGGCCTGTGATCCCGCAATGGTAGCACACTGTCTCGTCGCTTCCTCAAGCATTGTCTCCTTCAGAGCTGTCATTTCCACCGGAATTGCCATTTCCGCCAGAATTGCCATTTCCGCTCTGAGTGCGCTTCCTCTTGCTGCATGCTTCGGTGGTGTGATTGTCCATCTTGCAATGGGTTCATTAGTACGTCTTTTGTCTTCCAAATCTCCCACTTCCACCACGCCCACGCCCACGACCATGATAACCTCCGCATGGAGAGTACAGGGAGGCACCAGTCAAGGCGTCCGCGATTTCGGTCACACAGGCCGCCTTCTCTAGGTCCAATCGAATGGCATTCATGATGTGTTGTGAGGTGGGAGGCGGGGCTTGTCGTTCGAAGATGTTGATTGTTGTGGCAAATTCCTTAGGTATGTGTGTAAAGAGATGATTGACAAAGCTGTCTTCAGAGATCTCTTCGGCAGAGCCACTGAACTGATTGCGGTAGTCGATTAGGCGAGTGAAGTAGGTAGTCATCTTCTCGTCTTTGGCTGGGTGGGAGGCATGGAATTTGCATAGGATCTGTGTTCGACCGAGTTTGGAGAGTGTGTTATCGAATCGATTTTGGAGGATATCCCACATCTCTGCAGGATCGATGGTGAGTTTGATATGTGGGAGGATCTGGTCGGAGGATCCCATATAGATGATGGATTGGGCATTGTTTCGTCGTTTTCGCCAATTTCGCAGTTCGGTACGGCCCTCCCTGGTATTGCCTTCTGGCTCAGGCTCTTCTCTACTCATGATCTCGTAAGCGTCTGCTCCCATGATCACTCGCCGCACTTTGTCTTTCCACATGGGGTAGTTGTTTTCGGTTAACTTAGGGATGTTGCCTTAAGCGCTCTTGAAAGTTTCGGTAGTCATTGTGCGGGAGGGTGGGGTTTTCGAAGGTCTTGTAAGATGACGGAGATTTCGGGGGTCTTAGTGTGAGTGGGAGGACGGAGATTTTCGGGCGTCTTGGTAAGAGCGGGAGGACAGAGGTTTTGGGGGTCTTGGTGAGGGTGGGAGGACGGTGTATTCGAGGTTTTGGAGGTCTTTGTAAGGGTGGGAGGACGGTGTATTCGAGGTTTTCAGAGGTCATTGTAGTCGACGAGGTTTTTGGAAGGTCGTGGAATGATAGAAACAAAAAAAATTGGTGATTTTAGTCAGTAGCGACCGCCAGGCTCATAACCTGTTGAAGTGAAGGAGTGAGTCGATTGTATGTACAAGAGAGACGGACAAAGGTGCATTTTATATATGATGAGCATGAGGGCGAGCATCGTGTTAAGTCTAAAAGGACAGTGATGCTGTGAAGTCTAATGAGACAGTCACCACCATGAACCTTAGGGCTTCCAGCAACACGATAAATTGTCCGTTGAAGCATCTCGTCTAATTTCAAGGCTTTCTAGCCCCGACAACATCTTTGTTTGCTGGAAGCTTAGATTGTGCATCCATAACATCTATCATCCTGGGCTTTACTTGACCCATGGTAGATTGTTACTTTTAAAAGTTGCAGCGTATGCATGAAAAGATTGATTTGAGCATTCAGCCCGGTAATCAGCCAAGTTGGTCAGAAACCCTGTCCTTGGCAGTTTGCTTGTTAGAGAAATTACTTTACACTGCTAAGTACCCTCTTCAAAATACTGGACCATATCAATGATGCAATTACTTATTACGATATCCACATGCAAATTTTAACAGCATTGCAATCAAGATATAGCATGATAGAAATGGTCCTGATGCTGAGAAGACTGTCTTCCACACCCAACAAAGCTATTTATATCCTCCTATATGAAAAAACTTCAACCAGGCTTACTGAGCAACCCGGAGATGTATCCTTGCATGCTATACTAGTTTCACAATATAGTGGCTAATGTTGCAGAGGCCAGGGGTGTGGTGCATACAGTGGACAAAGTGGATGTGGTTGACCCAGTGGATATGGTAGATGGAGTGGAAGGGGTTGTGGTAGTAAAAATGGTGGAACTAGAGATAGCAATGGGAGTAAATACATTAATTGCAAATTCAAAAGCCATGCTACAAATGCTTGGACATAGCAAATATCAGCTAAGAAGGGAGGAAACTGGTGTTAGCAACGGGTCCGGGTAACCCGTCAACCGTCCGGGTTTGGACTGCAAAACAGGTCGGTTCGGTTCCAGAACCGTCCAAAAACACGACCCACAGACTCATGGCGGGCCAAACCCGGACCCGTACCTGTCAACCCGCGGGTTTGGCCGGGTTGTGCTAGACCCTTCGGTTCCAATCTCCGGTTCTACGTTGCGGGTTTCACATTTATGGTCGCATTCAGATATGCTACTGATAATCGTAAAATATTGACCTTGGTACATCACAGTTCATTTTCGACATAGTAGCCACCTTGATGTGTAAAACAAGAATACACACGCGCCCAACCACATGCTGAAAATGAGTGTCAACAGAGCGTCAACAATATTTGGTCTTGCATCTTTGGTAATATGAGTGGTGTGTGATCACAAACATCAATAAAGAAGGATATGACAGCCTTTATAGGCAGCTATGTATGGGATATTCTAGCCACATCCTCCGGGACAGTAACAACTTATTTTATTTACAGAGCTACCACTAAGTATTCTTGAGCCTTTTAGAGTATAATAACAGTCAAAACGATTTATATAGACAATAACCGCCACATCACGCTGTGACTAACCATGATCGAAGGCGAACAATCGTTCTCACTCAGTTGACGCTCATTTTGAAGATGGGGTAGGAAGCGTTTCACTTGCACTTTTGCCTATAAAGGCAGCCAATAATCAATTTATGACAATGAGCAACCTGTCGCCCCCCAGATTACCCTTGATACATGACCAACAATTGTTGACGCTCCGTTCACGCTCATTTTCATGATGGGGCATGGAGGGTATTGCAATCAGTTTTGCCTATAAAGGCCGCCACAAATTCCTTTATGACTGAATACACCCTATCGGAGGTGACATTTCCCAGGACGCATGACCAAAAATCGTTGACGCTCCGTTGACGCTAATTTTCACGATCGGGCAGGGAGGGTATTGCTATCTGTTTTGCCTATAAAGGCAGCCAGAAATTCCTTTATGACTGACTACAACCTATCGGAGGTGTGATTTCCCAGGACACATGACCAAAAATCGTTAACGCTCTGTTGACGCTCATTTTCATGATGGGGCAGGGAGGGTATTGCTAACTGTTTTGTCTACAAAGGCAGCCAGAAATTCCTTTATGACTGATTACAACCTATCGGAGGTGTGATTTCCCAGGACACATGACCAAAAATCGTTGACGCTCTGTTGACGCTCATTTTCATGATGGGGCAGGGAGGGTATTGCTGTCTATTTTGCCTACAAAGGCGGCCAAATATTCCGTTGTACCTGACTAGAACCTAGCGGAGGTGTGATTGCCCAGGACGCATGATCATACATCGTTGACGCTCCGTTGATGCTCATTTTCATCATTGTGCAGGGAGGGTATTGCTACCTGTTTTGCCTATAAAGGCGGCCAAGAATTCCTTTTTAACTGACTACAACCTATCGGAGGTGTGATTTCCCAGGACGCATGACTAAAAATAGTTGACGCTCCGTTGATGCTCATTTTGCCATGGCTGTATCCACAATATGCAATCATTTATTTTGGCACAGTCCATCATTCACTTTGTTTTGGCTGCCTTGCTGGCATTTTCATTTACTTTCTTCTTGATCACTACGTTGTTCTTTAATAATACATAGATATATATAATAATAATCTCCGAAATTCCGTGTCTTTCGGTCAATGCTCGTCATCAGTTGCAGGATCGCTTAATCCACTGCTTTTGTCTTCAAAATGAATGTTAGCCGCATTACCACACAACAGATAGTGTACTAACCATCATCAGTCAGCATATCTGAATCAAAATCGGTATCGTGCTCGGTATCCTCATCATCTTCGAAAAAGTCCCCACAGGGAAGAGCTGTATGCGAATATGTATATCCAGCCGGCTAATTGACGATTTCAGACAGTTGAGCTCCGGAAGTGTTACTGGTTGGGGCGGGTGGCGTGCCGGGCAGAGGTGGAGTCGGCTCTGGAGTCCGCACTCTGCGTCGGGCGAGGGGAGGTGAACCTGTTCCTTTGCATCTGCAGCGTGTCTGTGGATTCTTTGCGGTGCCATTTTGGCAAGGAAGGCAGCCAGACGTTTGGTTATGACGAAGCATTGCCGGGTGTCTTTGTATCGCAGCCTTCCCCTTTTTATCCCTAGGAAACTCAACACCGCGCTTCTTCTCTTCTCGGACCTCGGCGCGTGGTTTCTTAATGAGATATGTCATTTCCTCAATTGCGGCACGCGAAAAGCCTTCTTTGGCCATTTTGGCCATATTCAACGCCAGGTGCATGTCAGACTGTTCCAGCTGTACCCGACCTCCTCGCCTTGCCATAGTTGCAGACATGTTGAAAACCTACAAGACATTAGTTGATGCTTCTATCAATGATATTCGGCTGTTACCTCTATCATGTACGCTTCCGTAGCCTCCTCTAAGGGGATTAAAGCCTGTTTCGTCCACTCACGGGGACGCTTATCAGGAAATTCATCAGCGAAAATCCCAGCACTCACAACATCATGATGTTCGATTTCGCGCACTGTGCGGACAAATGCCTCTGTCGACCATGGAGGTTTCCCGTTACGGGCAGCGATGAATTCATTACCTAGATCTCTACGGACACCCGCTGTACGTTATATGGTTAATTGACCGCTAATCGCATCGATATGGATATACTCACATCCCACCGGATATTGCTTCTCATTTCTCCTGCTGCCAGTCTTGCGGACAATTTTTCAATGTGCATCCTGGGTCATATGTTTGGTGGCTGCATCGACAGCGTCGCGGTGAACGAAGTTGTGTCTGCGCTCTTGTTTTGTGCCCAGAATGTCCGTATTTGTTGTAGCACCCGCCAATCTGCCGGTATTCGATCAGCTCTCACCTGGTGGAGCTGGTTGTGTATCCATGATGTGCTGCTGTGGAATACGAGAGGACGATGATAACGAGAGGAAGTGGGAAGTCCTGAGGACTATAAAGTTTGCTTCATGTCAGAATTGTGTACGTCGCAGCCGACATGACCGTTATGCTCAAGATGAATCCTACTGAGTATGGCTGCAAGTTGCAGGGGTTTCCCACCACCCCACAATTTGCAAAGAGTCGGTCTGATGTTGTTTGTTTGTTGACAGGGATAAATTGGGGTGTAAAACCTGCGGAATCGCCCAATTGCTAGATACTAATAGGATGTTGTTCAAGTGAACGGACGTCTGCTGATGTTTGTCTCAAATAAACCCCGGGATATAACATGAAATCGACGCTAACAATCATGTCATGTTGTACGGTTAGCGTCATTATTCCTGCTTTATTGACAGTCAAGAGACCGATTTTGCATTGTTCAAGATGAGTAAACATACTAACCTTGACATACAAGACGCAGCTTACCTCCATATTGTCCATAACTTGCAACATCCAACATCTCGCCCAACAACAAAGTCCACGAAAATTACAATGGTCAATGCTCTGAAAATGAACTGTACGCCACTTCCGGCAGGCAGATACGGCAAATCCAAAAAGCGTTCAACCCAACGACATCATCAAGCGAATGAAGGCAAGAGCGGTTTGGAGTCAGAGAGAATCCGAGCCCTTGGGGCATTGCGCAGCTTGAGATTGAAAAAGAAGCTTGCGGTGGAGAAGCTACAAGAAACGCACTTCTTAAGCAATGAGGAGAAAGAGAAATGGAATGAGGATTATGCGGAGAGAGAAACCGCTGGGGCAAGAAAGAGAGTTGAAGACGCACAGGTAGCGGTTCAACAAGAGTAGGACGATATGACGCATGCTGAAATAGCGGGATTGACGTCCAGACAGCTCGAAAAGACGTTTGAGGAAATGGTGGTTGCTATCGGCGACAGTCTGAGTGATTTTGCAAGTTCCGACGATGGGGAGGATGGGCAAGAGGAAGATGATGAAGAGACTGAGCAGGGCAATTTGAGCGAAGATGACGAACCAGGCTGGGTGATGGGCACAACCACCAAAACGGTCCAGCAGCGCATGGTGAGGTTTCGGCAGAAGCAGATGAAGCTCGACGAATTGACTCAACCGCAATTGGAGGATGCAGCCGACTACTTCCGTGAACGAGATAAGAAGTACGGCACCACCGAATTGAGGGTTCCAGCCGTCGTTCAGCCGCAAACAAATGATGACTCTCCGGCACCTCTACCCGCAATATTTGGAGAGCTGATGGAGAGTCTTGACATTGTCCCCGGAATATCTCAAAGACCGCAAGGGACTTCTCGAACAGGAAGTAGTCCTATTAGACTAGGTTCGGTGAAGCCGCAGTGTAAATCGTGCATACCTGGTGGTAAGCCAGCTGCAGAGCCCGATTCATCAATGTTGCTGAAAGCGAAGCCAATTGAACCAGTAAGCTTTTACCCCTGCATATAGCCTCCAGCTAATTACCATATAGATATCGGATTGCGACGAAGAGATGCTGACGGCTCCTGCGTCTGCGGAAGAATAGAGCTGCAAACTGTACTTTTTGACGTCTGATCGAGGTGAAAAGCAAGTTGTTTACCAATTTTGCTACGTGTCAGCTTTTGCTTGATTTCAGTGACCAAATTGTGAGACATGATAATTCGTCTGTGCATGTGCAAGGGTCGAACGCACCATGTGATAGTTCAAACATCCAAATTGGGCTGTAAGACGGCCATCACGTTCGATTTTATTCTGCAAGTGACTGTTAAGTGACAAAGCAAAAGCAATATTAGTGACGAAATGTGCTAACAAAATTTCAGTGAATGATGTCATACGTGTCAGAGTAAGAGCTGTCAGTTCGCATGACGAATTGATCTGAACAACAACCGTCATGCCATATTCATCCATGTATCCAACTGCATAACTCTCCGCACAGACCTGGTGCACATGGTTGAGATATTTGAAATTGCTTGTGGTACGTCATGGAAATCGAGGAGAAGGAGCTGGATAAGGAATGGTGAGGAAGTCGAGCTATATTTGCCAAAAACTAGTGAAATGATCTACATGGCATCAATTGCCGGCCGAAAGCGCAGGAATGTGATAGGGCCACGTCATTTCTCACTCAGATAGCGTAGATAGCAGTTGATCAAAAATTGAGAGGTAACAAAACTCCTGGATGCAAACGATAATACATACAAACGCAATCATGGATGTCATAACTGTGTATTTGATTCGTTGCATACAATTATTGAGTGTACAAAGGCTGTTTCGATGTGATTAATGTGAGCGTCAATGGAGCGTCAACGATTTTTGGCATTGCGTCATGAAACATCCAGTAGGCTGTGCGGTAACAGCATATCATAATCAAACTATCGGCCGCCTTTCTATTGAACAATGGTGGCAAAAAGGTTTCTACTATGTCTTAAAAATGTGCGTCAACAGAGCGTCAACAACTGTTGGCCTTGCATCTTGGAAAAAGCAGGGGGTTTGCGGCAACGTTACCCCATAATCGCGCTATCGGCCGCCTTTCTAGGCAAAAACTCTTGCAACAACATCGCTACTATGTCCTAAAAATGAGTGTCAACGGAGCGTCAACGACTTTTGGCTTTGTATCTTGGATAGTCCTAGGGCTGTGCGGCGGTATGAACCCATAATCACATTATCGGCTGTCTTTCTAGGGAAAAACGGTTGCGACTACATTGCTACTATGTCCTAAAAATGAGCGTCAACGGAGCGTCAACGACTTTTGGCCATGCATCTCGTACAATCCGAGGGCAGTGCGGCAATATCAACACATAATTGAACTATCGGCCGTCTTTCTAGGCAAAAATGCTATTGACGACATCGTCAGCTATGCCCTGAAAATGAGCGTCAACGGAGCGTCAACGATTTGAGGCCTTCCATCTTGGAAAATCATGAGGCTATGCATCTACAATGATCTATAATCGTACTACCGGCCGCCTTTCGAGGCAAATATGCTTCTGACAAGATCGTAACCATGTCCCAAAATAAGTGTCAAAGGAGCGTCAACGATTGTTGCGCTGGCATCTTGGATAATATAACTGGAATGGAACGCAGATAAACCACAATGAACCTATCGGCAGCCTTTATTGACGAAAATGCAAGTGTTGATATCCCGTCCGCCTCCTACAATTGTGTGCCCACGGTGCGTCAAGGCTCTGAACGCTACACAGCAATAAACTGCAGTATGCTGTCCCTAAATGGAGGTTTCCGCCGTCAGTCGTTGCAATCTGTCCTTGTATTCAATATCACAAATATGCATGCAATGTCTGACTGATCTGATTATTTTCCTTGTAGCTGTAGAGTCAATATTTAAGAACCCGCAATCTGCTTTACTGAATCGTGATTTTCGGCAGTCTTTCAAGTCGGATTACCCAGCTTACGAATTTCTACCACCATGTCGGATACACAATCTTTGAACACCTCATTGCTAGAGGTTATGATCTCTTCCAAAAATGAATGTGTCTCTATTCGTGATTTGAGTGACGTTACTTTGCAAATCATCATCGATGCCTGGTGGGCTTCAATGAATGTAGGCTCGAAGCGGCCTATTGATTGGAAGAATTCTAGACGTGCGTCTTCGTGGCGATTCTATTTACACTGTGAAATTGAGGAGACTGGCAGCCCTGGCATCATATGTATCGTTTGTCATCAAGTTCTTCGCCATCCATCAGAACATGTGACCAGCTCAATGGCAAAACACTTGCTGGCAAAAGCTCACATCGCAAAGTTAAATGAATTAAGAGAGTCAGAGGTCACTGAATTGACTAGTTCGACTGTGGATGAAACAGCTTTGGCCATCCTGAAGAGGCAAAGAAGTCGTGGAATCACAATAGCAAGTTTGCAGAGGAAATCCATATTTGATATCCAGTTTAATCCATATTGACCGAAATGACAGACAAAACGTTCCACACTGGCAGATAAGAACTTTGAAACTTCCGAATTTCAGCAAGACACCTGGAATCGCTACCTCATATTAGGATTTGTTTCGGCACATATTCCATGGAACGCTATATCAAATCTTGATCTACCTCGGTCACATAAGGCATTACGCAATGATCTAGTTCTACTGTCCGCTACGACCCTTAGTAACATTTGCCAGAGGGAATATGCACTGACTGTGGATGCAATTAAGAAACAATTGCCAATACGAAATAAAGTTAGTTTAGCTTTGGATGGTTGGACATCAACGAACAAACTTGCCATAACGTTAGTCATTTCTTACTATATGGATTGAAATTGAGCATTGCGTGAAGTTCAACTCGCTTTCAATGAGGTTAATCGCCTGTTCTGTTCCCATTTCGAAAGCTAATTAAGGATGATAGGTCAAGGGCCAACATAGGGGAGCAAGGCTAGCCGTACATTTGAAGGACGTGCTTGATCGTTTTGAGCTTACTGACGGTTGTTTGCTCGGTATTAAAATGAATAATGCTTCCTCAAATTATTCGATGACACGCGAGCTGCAATCAACACTTGAGGCCTCTGGAATCGGGTGGCCTGCATTGAGAAACCATATACCGTGGATGGCGCAGGTCATGCAGCTCGATTTAGGTGCATTCATGAGCAGTCTCGGTGTAAAAGGCTGCACCAAGTCTTGGGAAGCCCCTGAGCGCGATCAGCAATTTGGAGAGAATGAAAGCATAGACATTGGAAAGAGTCAAAGACTTCGAAAAGAGGGCAATGCTAGAATCAACAAGGTGTCGGCCATGAGACCAGGTTTAGCAAAGATAGTTGAGAAAGTCCGTATTTCATGATATTTTGAAAGTCCTGAAGCTGACCATCATAAATCAGAGAATGCTTGCAGTATTAATTACGCTAACACCTGGTCGCCGAAACGAGTTCATTGACTGTCAGAAAGCCAAAGTGTGCATTGCAGTACTTCCGATTATGGATGTGAAGAGACGTTGGAACTCTACTCTGGAGTTGCTCAAGCGCGCAATCCGCTTACGGGAATTCACCCGCGAGTGGCTTCAGAACCCAAAATATGCTGAATGTTGGCCCCTATTCACAACTCAGAATGAATGGACGATTGTCAAGTATGTCATGGAAGTTTTGAGGCCATTTCGATATTGGACCCTTTGGATATCGAAGAGGCATACAGTGACATTGCATCATGTGATTACAGTGTACAATGACATGTTCGATCACATGGATGGCGTGATGCGAGCTTTGGCCAAGAAGAAGACTCCATGGAAGGAAGACTTGTTTTTCGCTGTGAAGTTAGCTCGACAGAAGCTCTCCAAATACTACGCCGAAGTGACTCCCACGACGGGCATGCTTCTGATTTCTGTGCACATCCTTGATCCTTGCAGGAAGTTGCAATCGTTTAGAAAGTGGGACAAGGGAATGGATATTAATCCTGAGGACGAGACATCCAGCACTACAAAATCCCAAGAGGCCTTTCTGAAGTATGTGGAGAATGAATAGTGCGCCAAACATCGACATGTGCCGGTCAATCAACTCGAAACGGTACCGAGCTGCAATCTTGTCCCCTCTGCAACGGCTTCAGGGTCTTATCAATCATCCTTTGATCCATATGATTTGTCCAGCGATGATGAGGAATACTTAACGCCTAACAATGTGGCTGAGACGACACCTGGACGAAGTGATCGCGCAGCCCGCTTATTGACTGCCGCCAGGCTCTATTTGAATTCGCCGCTTGAAGCACTAAAGAACTGGGGGCAAATCAATCCAAAACTCAATGATTACCACTCCGACCCAATGGAGATTAGCAGTACATTTTGGTTACCGGACATAACCGACTGGTGGCGACAACAGGAGGAAACGCACTGAAAGTACGCCGATCTCTCCAATGTGGCGCGTGACATATTCTCAATCATACCACATGTTGTCGGAGTTGAGGCCAGTTTTTCCCTTGGCCGAGATGTTATCGGCTGGAGGCAGTGAAAAACCACAGGCGAGACCCTTCGCGAAAAAGTCATTGTAAGGCAGTTCGCTCGAGCCAATAACGGGATTTTGGCAGGCACTGACCCGGAATTGGATACCATGAACACAGACAATGACTCAGAAATGAAGAAAGAGGCGGAGGAAAGGAAATTGCACAGAATGGACAAGGTTCACGACCTTTTGGACATGTGGCAGGGCAGCCAAAACCTACGTGCTACATAGAAGGAGTCCCGCGCTCAAAACAAGCAGATGACCGCCAAAGTATACATTTTGGACACAGAAGAGATCGTCAAAGCATCCTGGTCGCTCTTTCAACATGATGGTGCGGCTGCATTTAAATTGTCAGAAAGATCACCTTTGCCACCAGCTTTGTCTGCAAAGGAACTCCCTGCAGGACAAACTGAAATCTTGAATGTCCGCCGTATTCGGAGAATCAACCGTCATCCAGTCGAAAGCGACGAGGATAGCGCACCTGAAAGCATTTCGGACACTGAAGATCGGCTACACTGGAATGGCCACTTGGATAATCCAAATGACAGCGAAGAGGATTGCGCTGCGGACGATGACTCCGATATAGAGCATAACAATTGCATCAAGGATCCGGTATGCCCAGAGCAGCAGGATGTGAGCGCCACACCAAATGTGCCCGGATTGGTTCGGCCGACACAGAAGTCAAAGAGACAGGCTGAAAAGGTTTTAATGACGGTCAATGTAGCTGAAACGCGGAGAAATAAAGGAGGGAAGAAAAAGTAGGACAGAATGCGTCAATGGTTCACTAGCGTTATGTAGCTTGACCGAGAGTTTGAGTTAGAGATATATTATGGGCGAATGGTAAGAGGTAGCTTGTGAATATAGGTTCATAAATAGATGTATAGCAGGCGCAATGAATCGTTTGGCATGATACATCATTTTTAGTCATGTGAGAGTGAACAGTGCAAGATAATAACGCCGCTCGGCTTTGCCACAGGGTGGAGTCTCAATCAAGCAGAAAGCCAACCAGTACAGTCAAATCAGGATGAAAACAATTATCGACGGCAGCAGATGTTGAATGGACAATACAATAAAATGAGCGTCAACGGAGCGTCAACGATTTGTGGTCTTGTAAGAATGGTAATTCACAAGTGACATGGTTGTTGTTATGCATAACGTGCGTATTGGCAGCTTTTATTGGCAAAAGGGATAGCAACACGGGCACCGCCCCATGCTTAGCATGAGCGTCAACAGAGCGTCAACGATTTGTGGTCTTGTAAGTCCGGTAATTCACTAGTGACTTGGTCGTTGTTATGCATAACGGGCGTATTCGCAGCTTGTATTGGCAAAACAGATACCAACACGGACACCGCCCCATTCTTAGCATGAGCATCAGCGGAGCGTCAACGATTCGTGGTCTTGTAAGTACGGTAATTCACTTGTGACTTGGTTGTTGTTATGCATAACGGACATATTGGCAGCTTCTATTGGCACAAGAGATTGCAGCACGGTCACCGCTCCATTGTTAGCATGAGCGTCAACGGAGGGTCAACAATTTTTAGCTTTACATCTTGAGTAAGTTATGTTCCGATTGGTTGCAGACATCCATTTATTCGATATTGGCAGCCTTTACGGGCAAAAACAACAGCGAAATGCTCCCTGCAGCATTCTGAAAATGAGCGTCAACGGAGCGTTAACAGTTTCAGGACTTGCATATTTTGTAATGAAGGCATCGCGCGGATTTTCGGGCGCAGAACTGTATTATTGACTGCCTTGCTTGTCAAAAATACCATATATCGAAGGTGAAACACAGATACCAAATTAATTGATATTGCAAACTGCTCAACAAGCCAAAGCTGATTAATGTTTGCTGAAAACGCGATTTTGATAAGATACTATTAACGCACTGTAAATACAAGAGCCTTATATGAATCTCTAGATGGACCCGCTGGGCGACCCGCGGACAACGTGCCCAATTCAGACGGGTTGGGAGTTTACCAAGGAACAGTACCCGAGTGGGCAGTTCGGGTTTATTGATAACCCGGACCGCCAATTTGGCAACGGTTCAGTTTGGACCCAGACCAGACCCAAAGTGACGGTCCGGAACCGTTGCTAACACTAGAGGAAACAACGGAGAAAACCACAAGTTCCTTTGTTTCCAGTATGAGCTCTCAGACCACATCAACATTGATTCTATCTGCTACAACATTGAAATGAATACATTAGCAAAATGTATTTAATTCACTCGGAGCCCCCAGTAAGCTCAGAGAGGATGTGGATTATATACTTGGATATGTCAATTTCAGGGGAGTGACATTCCCTAGGAGGGGATTCTGGCAGGCGTGCTGAGTAACTGGAATCTTTGATGACTGGTACAAGACTACCATGGGAGTGATTGTGATAAGTTTGATAATACCTTGGTATGCTGGAGAGAGCTTTGGGTGGAACAGGAAGCACCTGCGAGCACTGATAAAGAGCCTGGGAGCACCAACAACAAGTCTGGGAGACCCAACGATAGTGTTAGCAACGGGTCCGGGTAACCCGCCAGCGGTCCGGGTGAGGACCGGCAAAATGGTTCGGTTCAGTTCCGGAACTGTCCAAAAACCCGACCCGCAGCGTCTTGGCGGGCCAAACCCGGACCCATACCCGTCAATCCGCGGGTGTTGCCGGGTGTCCCTAGACCCGTCAGTTCCAATCTCCGGTTCTGTGTTTCGGGTTTTTCTATTTATGGTCGCATTGAGATTCCCTACTGTTAATCGCAAAATATTAACTTTTGCACATCATTGACCTTTTCGGATGAATCGGCCGCCTTTCTAACTAAAAGCATGAGAGACATGCTCCTTGCCCCATCCTGAACATGATAGTCAACGGCATGTCAATCATTTTTGGTCATGCATCATGAGTAATCAAGATGGCGATTGGATGCAAACGATCATCAATGAGGTATTGGCTGTCTTTCAACCCAAAAGAGAAAGAAACACGCTCGCTGCCCCATCCTGAAAATGAGCGGCAACGGACAGTCAATGATTTTTCGTCCTGTAAGTCAGGTTATTAAAATGTGAATTAATCATTGTTATCTATAATCATTGTATTGGCAGCCTTTTTAGGCAAAAGAGAATGCTACACTCTCCCTGCCCCATCTTGACAATGAGCGTCAACAGAGCGAAAATGATTTTTGGTCTTGAATATTGGGTAATCTTGGTGGTAAATGATCGTAGACATCTATATACCAGGTTTTAGCAACCTTTCTAGCCTAATAAGCAAGGAGTCGTCCCGCAACAGCCTCCCGGACAATTGCAACTTAATTCATTTTCAATACTGCAACTCAGTGATCCTAAACATTTTAGCCCATAAAACTGGTCAAAACTCAGTATATAGACATTAGTGGCTATCTCGCGCTTTGATTAACCATTCTGCAAGGCCAAAAATCGTTGACCCTCCGTTGACGCTCATTTTGCCACAGGCTTATCCGCATTATGTCACCAGTTACTTTGGCATAGATGATCAAGTACAGTGTTTTGACAGTCGTTCGATCCGTTTCATGTATGTTTTCATTATCACTACATTGTTCTTGAATTGTGCATATAAATATATCCTTTAAAATATACAGTAATGTGTCCCACCCGTTACTTTCAATCAATTCTCGTCCCCACCCTCAGATTCGCCCAAAAGGCAGTTGTCGTCTGCAAAATCAATGTCAGCGGTATTTCCATGCAGCAGATAGTGTACTCAGCAAATCTGGAATAAAAACTTTATCGCGCTTGCTTTCCTTGGCAAATGCATTATGATTGAAAAATTGAGTGTTTGGAAGTGGCGAATGCATATACGCACACCTGGATGGCATACCTTCTATTTCATCTCTTTCGTTTCCCTCAGCGTCACCTGGTGGCCCAGGTGGCGTTCCGGGAAGAGGTGCTGCTGGTTCTGGAGGAGGTGCGGCAGTTCCTTTGCACCTCCAGCGGGTCACCGGATTCTTTGCTGTACCATTTTGGCGTGGAAGGCAGCCGGCCGTATGATTTTTGTAAAGCATTGCCGGGTGTCTTTTCATCACAGCCTTCAACTTCTGATGCCCAGGAAACTCACCTCCTCGCTTCTTCTCTTCTCGGACTTCGGCGCAAGGTTGCTTAATTAGTTGTTGTGTTTCCTCTATTGCGGCGACCGAAAAGCCGCCTTTAGCCATTATCGCCATATTCATGGCCAGGCGCATGTCGGACTGTTCGAGGTGTACCCTACCTCCTTGCCTCCCCATAGTCGCAGACATGTTGAAAACCTACAAGAAATCAGTTGCTTCTTCTAAATCGAAGCTTCGGCAATTACCTCAACCATATACGACTCCGTAGCGTCCTCTAGAGTCTTTAAAGCCTGTTTAGTCCACTCCCGGGGACCTTTATCACGAAATTCGTCCGCGAAAATCCCAGAGCTGACGACATCATGATGTTCGATTTCGCGGACCGTGCGGATAAATACCTTCGTCGACCATGGAGGTTTGCCATTGCGGGCAGCGATAAATTGATCACGGAGCTCTCTACGTACACCAGCTGTACATTATATTGTTAGTTGACTGCCTTCTATATTGATGTGGAGCTACTCACATCCGATAGCATGCTGGTGCCTATTATTGGTGCGTCAGGTTTTACGTACTGTTTGTAAATGTGCGTCCTGGGCCATATTTTCGGTGGCTGCAATTGCAGCGTCGTGGTGGACTAACTGGTGTCTGCGTTCCAGCTGTGTCTCAGCCAGGGGTGCATTGGATGAAGCGCCCGCCGTTCGGTTCGATTCGGATTGAATCACACCGGGCTGAGGTGATTGTGGAGCCATGACTTGCTGTTGCGGAAAAGGTGAGGATGATGATAACGAAAAGTGGAAAGTCCTCACGAATATATAGTAAGCTACAGGTCACAAGGGAATGAATGACTGTCAACTTGCACGTTCTACTCAAGCTACATCCTGCTGCGTATCGCTACAAGTTGGAAGTGATTCCAATGGTCCCGCAATTTGCAGTAAGTCGGTCCGATGATGTTTGTTTGTTCGTTTGTGTGCAGGGATACAATGAGGTGAACGACAGCTGATATCGCGTGTTTGATAGATAGAAAAAGGAAATTCTGCGACGGAAAGGTCGTCTGGTGATGTTTGTCTCAACACATAGCCAGGATCTTACATGAAACATACGCTAACTATCATGTCATAACGTATGATTAGTGTTACTATTCCAACTGAAATGACAGTCAAAACGCAGATTTTGCTTTGTTCAAGTTGATCAAATGTAGGAACCTTGACATAAAAGACTCGGCTTGCCTCCATGTGGTCCATATCTTGCAACATCCAACATCATGCCCAACAACAAGGTCAACACACGATACAATGGTCAATGCTCCCAAAAAGAACTTTTCTCGACCTCCGGCGGGCAAATACGGCAAATCGACAAAGCAGTCCACACCTCGACATCATCAAACGAATAAAGGCAAGAGCGGCTTGGTGGAAGAAAGGGTCCGAGCATTGGGAGCATTGTGCAGCTTGCGATCTAAAAGGAAGCTTGCAGTGGAGAAAAGACACGAAACGGACTTTTTAAGCAATGAAGAGAAGGAGAAATGGATCAGAGATTGTGTGGAGAGAGAGACCCCTGTGGCAAGAAAGTGAGTTCAAGACGCAGAGACAGCGATGTTGCAAGATATGGCAACTGCTGAAATCAAATGAGCGACAACCGGGAAGCCCGAAACAACGTTTGAAGAGATGTTGAATGCTATCAGAGACAGTCTGAGCGATCTTGCAAGTTCTGATGACGAGCATGATGGTGAAGACGAGGAAGATGATGAAGAAGATACAGAGCTCGGCAAACTCAGTGATGATGATGAACCTGGCTGGGTGATGGGCACAATCACCAAAACGGTACAGCACCGCATGGAGAGCTTTCGGCAGAAGCAGATGAGACTTGATGAATTTACCCAACCAGGATGGGGGGATGCAGCCAACTACTTTCGTGAGAGAGATATGAGGTATGGGACTGCCGAATTGAAGGTTCCGGCGGTTGTCAAGGCCCAAATAGACCCGACTACAGCCACACCATCCCCGATAACAGTTGGAGTGCATATGCAGACTTCTGAGATCGTCCGAGGAAAATCGGAAATGCCAGCCATGACTTCTCGACCAGGAAGTAGTCAAATGAGGCTGGGTTCGGAGAAACCCCAGTCACATAAATTCATACCGGTTCTTTCGCTTGGCATGGCGACCGATTCGATCCAGCTTCAGGATGCAAATCCTGTTGAACCTGTAAGCTTTTAACCCTGCATGAAGTATCCCTAGTTAATTACCATATAGAAATCCGATACGGATGAAGATATGGTGATGGCTCCCACGTCGCCAGAGGTATAGATAGCCAACTAGGTAGTTTTAAAGACCTATGCTGTGGAAGAGCAATTTGCGTACCTACTTTCCGACCTGGCAGCTTTTACCTGATTTCAGTGACCAAATTGTGACACATGATATTTCATCAGAGTGTGTGCAAGGGTCGAACAGGCCATGCGAATGTTCTAGACTCCAAATCTGGTTGATAGACGGCCAGCAAACATGAGATCGACCTGCCAATTACAGTTACATTAGAAAGCAAAACTTAAAATAGAGATGAAATATACTAACAAAATTTAATTTAGTGATGTCATACGAGTCATAGGACGAGCGGTCAGAGCGCAGTCTGAACGCGGATTAATGACAGCCGCAATGCAGCATTAGTTAATGCAGCTAACTGCATAACTGTCCGCTCAGACCTGTTGCACATGGTCGAGATTTTGAAAATTGCATATGGTAGGTCATGGAAATCGAGGAAAACGAGCTGGAAAAAGAAAGGTCATGAAGTCCGGCGCTATATGTCTAAAATTAGTTGATGGATCTGTATGCCGTAACTTACCAGCTGAAAGCGCCGAAATGCCAGGGAACCACGTCATTGTTCCGACTGATGACGTAAATAGTGGTGCAGAGGGTGCGGTGAGTGCGGTTGCGTTGTCGGCCAGTCAGATTAGGTCGCAATCTCTGGCTAGTGTCCCAGCCCCGAAGAAGATGGTAAAAACTTATTTGACTGTCAATAATGACGTTATGACGGTCATGCAAAATGGTAACGAACCCAATGACTGTTGGTATGTCTCTAAAGTGAGCGTCAACGGAGCGTCAACGGAGTGTCAACGATTTTGGTTTGATCTTCTCGGCAATCAAAGGGTTGCATCGTCACATAAATCTAAAGACGAGTAATTGGCCGGCTTTCGATGTGAAACGGTAAGCGACATGCTCGTTGCCAAATCCGACAAATGAGCGTCAACGGAGCGTCACCGATTTTTGGTCATGCATCTTGGATAATGTCTAGGCTGCGCGACAGCATTAACCCATAATGGCAGTATTGCCCGCCTTTATGGGCAAAAATGCCTACTACCATATCGCTACCACCGCCTAAAAATGAGCGTCAACGGAGTGTCAACGATTTTTGGTCTTGCATCATAGACAATTCAAGGGCTGTGCAATGGCATACTCCCATTATCATAATATTGGCCGCCTTTCTAGGCCACAATGCTAGTAACGATATCGCTACTACCTCCTAAAAATGAGCGTCAACGGAGCGTCAACGATTTTTGGGCTTGCATCTTGGATTATCAGACAGCAATGCAACGGCAATAAGACAAAATCGGACTATCGGCTGCCTTTATGGGCAAAAATGCTAGCGATGATATCGCAACCGTCTCGTCTTTGTATGCCGTTGTATTCAACTTCACAAATATGCATGCGATGTCTCACAGGTCTGACTTTTTTCTTGCTTGCAGCTCTAAAGTCAATGTTTAAGAACCTGCATTCTACCTGACCATAACGTATCCATTGACAGTCACCCAGATCGAATTGCGCAGAGTTCAATTTCCTACCGCGATGTCAGATACAAAATCTGTAAATACCTTGTTGTTAGAGGTTATGATATCTTCCAAAAATGGAAGTGTCTTTATTCGTGATTTTAGCGACCTTACTTTACAAATTGTCTTCGATGCTTGGTGGGCTTCAATGAATGTAGGCTCGAAGCGGCCTATTGCTTGGAATAACTCTAGACATGCGCCTTCGTGGCGATTCTATTTACATTGCGGAATTGAAGAGACTGGCAGCCCCGGCATCATATGTTTCGTTTGTCATCAAGTTCTGCGCCATCCATCAGAACATGGGACCAGCTCAATGGGGAAACACTTGCTGGCAAAAGCGCATATCGCAAATTTAAACTAATTAACAGTGTCAGAGGTAACCGAATTAACTAGTTCAACGGTCGATGAAACAGCTTTGGCCATACTGAAGCGGCAAGGAAGTCGAGCAATTCCGATTGTAAGTTCGCAAAGGAAAATCCAATTGACCATTCAGGTTTCAACTATACTTACTGAATTGACAGACAAAACGCTCTAAACTGGCAGCAAAGAACTTTCATACTGCTGAATTTCCTCAAGACACCTGGAATCAGTACCTCATGTTAGGTTTTGTTTCGGCACATATTCCATGGAACACAATATCAAACCATGAGCTACGATGGGCATACAATGCATTACGAAGTGAGTTGGTGTTACTGTTAGCCAGCACCCTAAGTAATATTTGCCGGAGGGAATACACGCTGACAGTGGATGCAATTATGAAGCAATTGCCGTCAACAAATAAAGTTAGTTTAGCTTTGGACGGATGAACATCAACGAACAAATTAGCAATAACATCGGTCATTGCTTACTATATGGATCGAAATTGGGCTTTGCGAGAACTACAACTAGCATTCGATGAGGTTGATAGCCCAATCTTTTGCTATTTCGAAAGCTCATCAAGGATGACAGGTCAAGGGTCAGCATATGGGAGCAAGCCAAGCCGGACATTTGAAAGAAGTTCTTGATCATTTCGAACTGACTGACGGCCATTTACTTGGAATTACAACCGACAACGCTTCCTCAAATTACTTGATGACTCGCGAACTACAAACTACCCTTGAGTCCTCCGGAATCGAGTGGCCCTCATTGAGAAACCATATACCATGCATGGCGCACGTCATTCAGCTGTCTCTGGGCACATTCATGAGCGGTCTGGGTGTAAAAGGCCGCACCAAGTCTTGGGAAGCCCAGGAGCGCGATCAGCAGTTTGGAGAGAATGAAAGCACAGACATTGGGAAGAGTCAAAGACTTCGAAAAGAGAGAAATGCTAGAATCAACAAGGTGTCGGCCATGAGACCAGGTTTAGCGAAGATAATTGAGAAAGTACGTATTTCAGCATATTATGAAAGTGCTGAAACTGATCTTCATATATCAGAGAATGCTTGCTGGATTGATTACGCTGACACCTGGACGTCGAAACGAGTTTATTCACTGTCAAAAAGCCAAAGTCCGGATCGCAGTACTGCCCATTATGGATGTGAAGCCACGTTGGAACTCGATACTGGAGTTGCTCGAGCGCGCCTACCAATTGCATGAATTCACCCGGGAGTGGCTTAAAAATCCAAAGTATAGTGACTACCGGCCGCTCTTCACGACTCAGGATGAGTGGACTATTCTCAAGCATGTGATCGAGGTTTTACGGCCATTCTGGTACTGGACCCTTCGGATGTCGAAACGGCATACCGTTACTCTGCATCACGTCATCACTGTCTACAATGACATGTTTGATCACATGGATGGCGTGATGCGAGCTTTGGCCAAGAAAAAGACACAATGGAAGGAAGACTTATTCTTCGCTGTGAAGTGTGCCCAGCAAAAGTTATTTAAATATAATACTGAAGTCACTCCAACGACTGGTATGCTCCGCATTATGGCACATATCTTTAATCCCTTCTGGAAGTTGGGTCGTTTAGGAAGTGGGACAAGGGCATGGATATCAATCCTGAAGACGATACTTCTTATACTACACAATACCAGGAGGCCTTTCTGAAGGATGTGGAGAACCAATACTGCGCAAAACATAGACGATTGCCGGTCATTAAGTCCGATAACACACTGAACAACAATCTCAGCTCCTTCGAAATGGCTTCTAGATCTGGTTAATCTTCTTATCATCCATACGATTTGTCCAGCGATGACGACGAATACTTAATGCCTACCAATGTGGCCGAAACGACACCTGGACGAAGTGATCGTGCAGCACGTTTATTGACAGCTGCGAGGCTTTATTTGAATTCACCTCCTGAATTACCACAGAACTGGGGGCAAATTCATCTGAATCTTAATGATTACCACTTCGACCCAATGGAGATTAGTAGTACATCTTGGTTACCGGATATCACCGACTGGTGGCGGCAGCAAGAAGAAACGCACTCAAAGTACACCAATCTCTCCAATGTGGCACAGGACATATTCTCTATCATACATCACGGTGTCAGAGTGGAGGCCAGTTTTTCCCTTGGGCGAGACATGATAGGGTGGAGGCAGATGAAAACCACTGGCGAGACTCTTCGCAAAAAAGTTGTAGTAAGGCAGTTTGCTTAAGCCAATAGCGGATTACTGGCTGGCGACGACCCAGTATTGGATCCTGACAGCACTGATAATGACATGGAGATGAAGAGAGAGGCGGAGGAAAAGAAGTTGCACAGAATTGCCAAGGTCCACGACTTTTTGGAGATGTGGCAGGGTAGCCAAACCCTACGAGCTACACAGAAGAAATCTCGCGCTCAAAACAAACAGATGACTGCCGTAGGTTACATTTCAGATACTGAAGATATCGTCAAAGCAACTTGGTCAAACTTTCTTTATGATGGTGCGGCTGCATTCAAATTGTCGGAAAAATCAACTGTGGCACCAGCTGTGTCTGCAAAGGACCTCCCTGGAGGACGAACTCAAGTATTGAATGTCCACCGAATCAAACGAATCGACCGCCATCCTGCCGAAAGTGATGAGGATTGCTCACCTGAAATCATTTCAGACACCGAAAATTGGCTTAACTGGAATGGGGACTTGGATAATCCAAACGACAGTGAAGATGACTGGCAGGCAGACAATGAACCAGATACAGAACTGGACAACAGCAGTGAGGTTTTTGAAACCCTGGAGGTGCGGAATGTGAGTGCGGCACCAAATGTTCCTGGACTGAATCGGCCTATACGACAATCAAAGAAGAAGGTTGAATAGGCGTTAGTGACGGTCAATACAATGGAAACGAGGAGGATTAAAGGGATCCAAAATAAGTAGGACAGAATGCCTCAATGTATTATCACCAAGTTCATTATGTAGTTTGACGACGAATTTTATTTAGAGAATTATATCGGAAGAATGTTGGCCAGTCGCGAGAGAATATTCGTTAACAAACAAACCTGTAGCAGGCAATATGCATCATTTGGCATAACATATAAATTTTAACCGGATGAGAGCGACCACTGCTGGAATATTACTGGGCTCGGCTTTGCCATAGAGCCAAGTCCTAATCATGCTGAAAGGCATCCACGACGTTCAAATATTCAACATTGCAATTATTCATTGCAGCAGATCTTGACTTCACCGTACATTAAAATGAGCGTCAACAGAGCGTCAATGATTTACAGTCTTGTAAGTACAGTAATTGAATGGTGATGTGGTCGGAACTATCCATAACGTGCATACTGACGGCTTTCTTGGCAAAAGAGTAAAGGACACGATCAGTGCCCCCTTCTGAAAATGAGCTTCAACGCAGCGTCAACAATTTTTGGCTGTGCATCTTGGGTAACCTAACTGCCGATTGGTTGCAGCCATTCATCAACGAAGTATTGCCTGTCTTTCAAATCAAAAATAATAGTATCAGGCTCCCTGCCCCATCCTGAAAATGAGCGTCAACGGAGCGTCAACGATCTTTAGTCTTGTAAGTACGGTAATTGAACAGTGACCTGGTCACTGCTATTCATAACCGATGTAATGGCAGCCTTCCTTGGCAAAACAAAGTGACGTTTGGTTGCAGCCATTCATAAACGAGGTATTGTCCCATCCTGAAAATGAGCGTCAATGGAGTGTCAAGGATTATTGGTGCTGGATCTTGGGTAATCTAAGTGTAACAATGTGGTAACAATTCATAGACAAAGTCGTGGCAGCCTTTTCAATTGAAATAATGCATGACACATATGTTACCCCATCATAAAACTGAGCGTCAACGGAGCGTCAACAATATTTGATCTTGCATAATGGGTAATCAAGGCTTTCTGCGCATAGGTGCGCCCATAACAGAACTATTGACTACCTCTCTAGCCAAAAATGCAACGGGTAGAAGGCAAAACATGTATTCCAAAATAATCAATGTCGCAGATTGCAAAACATCCAAAAAGAGATCTTGGCTGTCAAATACCTAATTTTAATAATGTTCAATTATCCAACTGCAAAAACAAGAACATTATATAAATCTACAGATGGACCAGCTGGGCGACCCGCTGACAACGTGCCCAATCCAGACGGGTTGGGAGGTTTGCATCAAACCATACCCGAATTGACTGTTCGGGTGTGTTGACAACCCGGACTGCCAATTTGGCAACGGTTCGGTTGTGACCCAGACCCGGACCCGAAGTGACGGTCCGGAACCGTTGCTAACACTACACAACGACGAGTCTGGGAGCAACAACAACAATCCTGGGAGCACAGACGCCAACCCTGGGAGCACCGATATTACGTCTGGGAGAGCTGACAACATGTTGGAATTACCAACCACTACTCTGGGAGCGCCGATGTCAAGCCTGGGAGCATCTGGAAGTGCTAGGGAGATTCCTGTGGGCATCTCGAACCACTGGAAAGCAGTGTAGAAAAAACAACACCTTCTTTCTGAACATTGCTGGTTCACCTGGCAATCATAGCTACTACTTATAATTCAACAATTTTCAAAACTCAGGGATTCAGATTGTATTCTTATGTATCTATCTGTATAGCTACACATCGATACATAGTATATCTGGAGAGGCTGCAGCTGGTGCTTGAGAGTAATTCGAAGTGTGTCTGGCAATGACGATTCAGTGAACTCAGTGATACACTCAGAGGCCATGATCAAGCAACTTTGGTGCTGCACTTGAAGGCGGTGATGGTGTATATTTGAAGATACATGTGGAGGCAACGACAGAGCGTATCAGGAGATTTACTTTCAAGACTTGATCGAGTGAACCGAGAGAGGCACCCCACGATCATGATCGAGTGAGTGTGCAGATATACTTGGAGGGTATGGTAGCGCAATCTTGGAGGCTGTAATGGAGTGAGTTGTTAGGGGTTCTCCCCAATCAGCGATAATTGATACTATATTATGGACTGATGCATACATATCTCGCATATGGATAACACCTATGCATGTGACATTAAGTACTCAGTGATATGCTCCTTAGCGGGAGTCATGCCAGTCGCGCGGAAGCTTAGCCTTCCAGCCACCCCTGGATACTTCTCGGGCCATGCATGGTATTCATGTACGGCAGTTGACTGTCCATATGAGATCATGAGAACTCTTTAGCCCCGACCTGTAACAGGCTAGGATCAGACAAGGAACATTCCGGTCAGAGAAAAGTCTCGACTATAACATGATGTAACTGAGGGATTAATGACAGATGCATAAGAGCATAGAGCAAACACTATGCTTTGATTAGCATTGAATGGATCGCAATGTAATCTCGTATAGGATACGAGCTTACGCGTCAATAATCTACGTTGGTATAGTATCGGTTGGTTGCCGAGTTAATCTATGACGGAATTAAATAACTCACTAGCATGAGGGATTTAAGAGGTGATAAGCGTTAGCAGGCTGGTTGGTAAATGTTCCAACTACCGACTCGTATGATGGCAAAAGATGTCTGAGTGATTTGACGATATCGGGCGATGGATGGCCTAATCGCAATCTGGTGCGTAATGTTTTCAAACCACATTGCAGCGTCGTGATAAGGCATTGTAAGTGGCTATCCCCCGGGTGATGAAGGTACGGCCCAAATAAGCACTATCGTAAGGGAGACGTTGGCGATACAGAGGCAGCATTGGACCCAGGATATGGAGGGCAGGATCCTCAAGATTAGCTTCCAGAACAGTGAAGACGATCATAAAATATTATTAAGAATTGTATCAACTCTGATTAAATATTACTTTCCTTACACCCCTTCGAGATCAGGCAACCTATGTCTGGTCAACACCTGACACAATCTGAATACGCTCTTCAACAGGTTGTCGTACTATTTGGAGAGTTCCTCTCTCAACTGGATGAAGCACGTTTGACTCACACCTACCTAGTCGTTTTGCGTTTTTGCGAACTCGAGAATATCGGCTACCTGGTGTTGCGGAACTTGAACACCGGCGCGTCACCATTTGAGGAGTGGGCAGAAGAGTGGTTGCACAAAGGGGTGATTTAATCTTCCTGTATTTAGGAGACAGGCTTTGGAGGAGGTTTCATCTTGGGTGCTCTTGTATACTGGTACAAGAGGTTGAGTCTTAGGATAAGACGAGGAAAGAAAGAGATTTTAGATAGGCGGCCGTACTTAGATTCAATAAATATTGTATTAAATATTGGAATCTAAACACCCACATAACATGAGTTTTGTTATCCACTTGCAGGTCATGCTTGAGTGAGTTTGGAGATGCACTTGGAGGTCATAATTGAGCAAGTTTGGTGCTACAATTTGGAGGCCATGATTGAGCAAGAATGGACAGGTACTTGGAGGTGGTCGATGGATTGAGGCCTGCACCAGGAGCCGAGAGTATATTCATTGGTAAGTTAGCTCGCAAATGTGGGAATGTCTCATGGTGCCTTTACCTTTAACCTCTGATGGTAAGCTGGCTGATGGTGGGCGATCACATAGGCTGGCACGCCTGAAGGTGAAACTAAATCCAGGGATCAGATCGGAATAATCAGAATGAAGGGAAGACAAACTATCTTGGGTGGCTGGTGTACTTGATGTATGGGGTGCTATTGGAAATCCACTCATCCCCGGGCCCAAGTCCGCCCGATGGCGGAGCGACCAATGTGGCCTTGACATTCTGGATATAGAGAGACCGCTAGAGAACAGAGTACGATATCGCTTTTGGACTTTCTCAAAGCGCCTGCTACCATTTCCAACACATTATGAGCCCGGACAACGTAGCGCTTGTGTCAGTTTAACACTTTCACCCCCATTCGTGTCTAAGGCTACCTCACTGGTAGACCTTCCGTTCTGAGCTTCCTACCTGGTCGGGAACGCTACATCTAAGTTATTCATCCAAGTGCACTTCCGGTTTATGTTCTAAGGTCCACTCAAGACCTTCTGTTTTGAAATTTTTTCAATCACATTTCCTCCAACAATGAAGTTCTTGCGGTATTTCTTCTCTCTTCTCCGAATGTCTTGTTTAGTTGTTAGTGGTGCTTCTAGCTGTGGTGCTAGTTGTGCAACTACCAGTGATAGGGGTGCTGCCACTGTGATCACCCCAGGTCACCTCCCGCGCTACGGTGACTTCCGGCACACAAATTTCTCACCACGAAAAATAATTCTCCAACTCCCCATGCAGGTCTTCCGATGAACTGGCACTTGGCAGCCATTTGAATACACACAGATCAATCTTTCGACCCAAGGATTTCGTATATAAGGATCTCTAGCACCCTCCTAGCTACACATTCAATTCATCCAATTCATCACATCCAACTCATCATCACTTATTCGCATTATACATTACTTCTTCTATCTCCCCTTCGCTTTAGTGTCATATCCCTCCATCACATATATCACAAGATGACTTCTGATCTCTCTGCTCTCGCTTCAATTGGCTTTATCAAGCCCCTCAGCTCTCATTCGGATTTTCGCAATTGGCTACTTGCTGCCACTGACATCCTTGCGGAGAAGGATTGGCTTACACTGATCAAAGGCAAGGAACCTCAACCTGCTGCCACTAAGGACGACACTGGATCACCAACAACTTCATGTGCTCCATCTGGCTTAGTGTTAGCAACGGTTCCAGTTTTGGACCCGGCGGGTATTATAGGTCTGCGTGGCAACGGCCTTACCCCATCAAAAATCGACGATTTTTTAAGCGAACCATCACTTTAAGGCCACAAATATTAATTAGAGAGTTTAGTGTTTGGTATGTGAAATATGTAGCTTTGCACGGCGCATCTTTTGGCCGTCTCCGATTTTCGATATCATTAAATCTCAGCAAGCGGCAGCCGAAAAACCTCGTTTTTGCGCCAAAAATGACAATAATTTCAAAGCAGCTTGCTGAGTTTTAAAGATATCAAAAATCGGAGACCACCAAAAGATGCACCGTCTGCAGATGCATATTTCATGTACCAAACACTAAATTATCGAATGAATATTCGTGGACTTAATTGAGGGAACCGTTTGACACAAACCCGGACCGAACCGGCCAGGTCCGGGTTTTCATGGAACCGCTCTAATAGAAACGGTCCGAAAACGGAACCGTTGCTAACACTAATCTGGCTCCACCTCCACCTCCTCTGGTGCCTCTATCGATACGAAGCTGGGTGAGAGTCTGCTGGCATGGGACACGAAAGCCACTATGGTCCTTGGCCTTCTAGGATGAATGCTCAATGCCAACCACAGAGATATGTATTCAACAGAGAGGTATCCAGTGACTGTGTGGAAGATGCTTAAGGAGCGGTACCAGGGAAAGGACAAGCAACGAATCTGGTTACTCAGGAGTGAACTGTCCCAGGTACAGTACCAGGGGGAGGATATGTCGGATTTGATCTCGAAATTGCAGAAGCTCCTCAACCAGTTTCTGAGTGCTGGGTGCACAGCCTATGAGGACGATGACAAGATCTTCCTCTTGCTCAATACTCTACCAATGGAGTACCACCCTTTCAGAATGAGCATCACCAACGCTGAGTCTCTGACCTTCGAAGAGGTATATTCCAGACTGATCCTGGAACAAGAGAAGGTCGCTGGGGGGATGGCAGCTGCCAGGAGAGGAGTTGCATTCTACGCGGAGAATGGGAAACCTTGGAAGGTGGCACACAATCAGCGGCATGGGAACCGCTCCAAGGACACTTGCAGCTACTGCCACATCAAGGGACACTGGGCGAAGGACTACAAGAAGAGGATTGCCAGAGAGGATCGAAGGGGCCAGGGGTCTGCCAACCCGACGCAGGCTGTTGCTTGGAGGGCCCATGTCAATGCACAGGATATTGCATACTCTCCTCCCACTCTGGATGGATGGATTGTTGATAGCGGAGCCTCACACCATATGACCTCCCAGCAGGATTACTTTATCACCTACTATCCTGACTCGACCACAGTCACTCTGGCCAACAACAGCATTGTGAAGGCCGCATGTAGGGGAGATGTGGTGCTGCTCTTACCCTCAGGTGATATTACACTCAAAGATGTGCTCCATATTCCATCACTTGGATTCAGCTCGCTTCTCTCTCTTCGCCTGATCCACCAGTCAGGGTGCCAGATTGTATTTAACCAGCGAGGTTCAGGACCACCTAATGGAGATTTCAAGGGAGCTGATCATGTCATGCACATTCTGAATGGTCCTGATATCATACCAACTGCAACACTGATTGGCCACTCATGTGCTTCACACCAAGAGGAATCTGGTTGTCTATTCTGCTCTTGCCACAGCCTCAGTGCCCATCAGATCATCTCCCATCCAGCCTCCCTTGAGGTAATCTGCTGATTCACTGTTCCAATGGCATCTACGCCTTGGGCATTTTGGATTTGAAGGGATCAAACAGCTCGCCAAGGAACCAGCCTCTGGTATTAAATTAACCTCCACAGCTATCGAGGCATGTACAGCATGACTACAGGGGAGGCAGACCCAACATCCATCGTCCAAGCCTGCTCAACGAGCCTCGAATACTCTCGATAGGGTCCAATCTGATCTCTGTGGACCAATAACTCCTTAATCTTTGGGAGGAGCAAAGTATTATATCAGTTTCAGAGATGATGCGACTTCTTGGACGGAATTGGAACCCATCAAGAAGAAATTTGATGCTTTTGCCAGCAGTAAGAAGTACTTTGCAAGATGTGAGGCCATGCATGTAGTCAAGATTGAGGCATTTCGTTCAGATAATGGTGGGGAGTATACATTTCATGCTTTCGAGGAATTTTTGGCCTCCTTGGGATGCAAGCATGAGGTTTCTGCTGCCTATTCCCAGGAGCAGAATGGAGTTGCAGAGAGGGTCAATAGGACGATTGTTGGGCGAGCAAAGGCATTGCTGTATGGGGTTCAACTTTCTCTCTTTCTGAGGGCTGAAGCAGTGAGGACTGCTGTGTATATTATGAATTGAACTCCCACCAGGTCTCAAACAACGACGCCTTATGAGTTATGGACTGGGAAGCCTGTCCAATCGCTAGTCCATCTACAGCCCTTTGGATGCGAGATATGGCATCATGTTACAAAAGACCTTCAAAGAAAGTGGGAGCCCAATGCAATTACTGGACATCTTGTGGGCTATGACGGTAGAAATCAGTATAGGGTGTACTGCGACCATTCGATAATCATCACCAGAGATGTTGATTTTGTACCTCCAGCGTCAGCCTCAGTGCTACATCCCCCTGTGAAAGTCATTGAGGAAGATGCAGAGGAGGACTCAGATGTTGCTTCAAAGCCATTGGAGGCAGACTTCCACTCACGTACCCCACCACCACCACCAGCAGACAAAACCAATCGAAGTCAGGGCAATGAGGAAACTCTTGATTCGATTATTGTTACAGCTCCTGCTACAAGGACAGCTGTCAATGATGAAGCAACGAGAGAAGTTGTAGGACCATCAAGAAGACAGAGCTCACCAAAGAATCGTGGCACATTCAGTACACCACAATTCCACGTGGAACAGTCACGAACAGAACGCACTTAGCAGACTGGCAGCAACAAGGGACATGCTGCAGTAGCACAGGCAACTACATCCATCGAAGAGCCTCGAACTTGGGAAGAGGCTATGGATTCCCCACAAAGAAGTGAGTAGGAGCAGGCATGCCAAGAGGAACTGGAAGCGATTCAGAAGAATAAAGTCTGGACTGAAGTGCATCAAAACCACATAGAGCATCGAAATATAATCGGATGCAAATGGGTCTTTAAGATCGAATATGGACCAAAAGGAGAGGTTCAGCGGTACAAGGCACGATTGGTAGCAAAGGAATATATACAGTCATATGGCATCGATTATCTGGAAACATTTTCCCCCGTGGTCAGGTTTCAGCCACTTCGACTTCTACTTGTTCTTGCTGTATCCAAAGACTTTGAAATCCACCAGATGGATATAAAGACCGCATTCCTTGGGCAGGATCTGAGCGGCGATGAGCAGTCCATATACATGTAGCTGCTTCCAGCCATTTCGAGGGGGCCCCAGGAGGAAGTGGTCCTCCAACTTCACAAGACTTTGTATGGCTTGAAACAGTCATCTCGGGTTCTCAACAAGGCATTGCATGGATTCTTTACACTGCATGGTCTGCAGCAAGGGGAAGCAGATCATTGTGTATAGTTCAATGCCTCTCGAACTCTCTTCCTTATGGTCTATGTGGATGACCTTGTGTTAATTGGTGATTTGGAAGGTGTGCAGTCAATGAAGAAAAAGTTGAATATTCGATTTGAGATGTCAGATCTTGGTCCCCTCTCCTACTTTCTAGGAGTTGCAGTCAATCGAGATGAGAATGGACTTCATCTCTCACAGGAGCGGTATACGGACGAGATTCTTCGACGGTTTCAGTTCTCCTCCAGCCACCCTTGCAGTACTCCTCTCAGTCCAGATACAAAGCTCAGAAAGGAATCTGGAGCTCTTCTCTCCCAACATGATGCTAATCTCTATGGAAGCTTTGTTGGATCGATCATGTACATAATGCTTGCTACCAGGCCAGACCTGTCCTATGCAGTGGGAGCAGTCTCTCAGTTTTCCCGTGCTCCCAGCGTCGATCATCTTTCAGCCCTCCACCACATCCTCAGGTACATTCGAGCATCTGCACACCTGCAACTGCACCTAACGAGGTGTTCAGCCTTCGAAGTCATTCCCAAGGCCAGCTCCTCAACGTCGACCCAGCTCCACTATCCAAGGATCCTATAGGATACAGAGATCACTGGCTACAGTGACAGCGATTGGGCTGGGTGTCTAGATTTGTGCCATAGCACTGGTGCTTACATCTTTCTGGCTAGTCAATCGCCAGTCTCCTGGTCAAGAAAGAAACAGGCCACCCTGGCCTTGTCCTCCACCGAAGCTGAGTATATGTCACTCACTCAGGCAACTAAGCAAGCAATTTGGCTTCACTTCCTCCTCAGTGAGATCATGGATCGCCAGGACAAGAAGCTCCCTTCTATCACCATCTTCACAGATAACCAAGGATGCATTGCACTTGCACACAATCCCGAGAACCATGCTCCCACTAAGCATATCCATATTCAGCATCACTTCGTTAGGGAACAGGTAGAAGGAGGAGAATTATCTCTGGAGTATACTCCCACTGGAGTTATGGTAGCAGACTGTCTTACAAAGGCTCTACCTAGGGAGAAATTTGTTCAGTACCGTGCCAGTATGGGCATATATTAGTTTTGGCTGCAACTGTGTTTCTTTATCTTGTTTCTTGAGTTGTGGTTGATTTTTACTCGTGGATGGCTGTTGACCGCGGGCAGTTGTCACTTAAGTGACGTTGAGCAGGGTTAGGGTTGCATGGGTCACTGCACGGACCCGGGGCTTTCAGTTTTGTTTTTTCTTTGGTAGCATCCAGCTGGATGCCAAGTCCGTCTCTTTTGCCTTGTACTTAGTCTTACTTTTGTACTTAGACTTTCTTTCTTGCTTTCTTTTATTCTCATACTTTTGCTCTCGCTATCTTTGACTTTTGTATGGGCGGGGTATTCATGGAGTGGGAGTATTGGAAATCCGCTCAACCCCTGGCCCGAGTCTGCCCGATGGCGGAGCTGCCAATATGGCCTTGTCAATCTGTAGATAGAGAGACCGCAAGAGTAGAGAGAACAATATCGCTTTTGGACTTGCTCACAGTGCCCGCTACCATTCCCAACAGGTACTTGGTGCATGCTATACTTCATGTATGCTGTACTCCGTGTATGCTGTTCTCCATGTATACTGTACTCAGTGTATGCTGTACTCAGTTGATGTTGTACTCTGTATATGCTGTACTGGGTGACAACTCATAATGATGGGATTGAGAGATCTGGAGGGTTGACTCAACTTTGTGTTCTGTGATGATGGTAGAGTGGTGGACGAAGATGAGAAAGATAGGGGATGAAGATATGAACGAGGTGGCAGATACCAGCCGATATGAGAACTAAGGGGGACAACTTGCCCAATTGGAATGGCACGACCTCCAATTGGGGTAATTACAAGTCAGACCTGAACTTGTACCAGCAGTATCGGGGATGGTATATTCACATGCAAACCAAATTGTCTAAGTCCCAGTTCCTTATGATAATTTACCTTACCACTTCTCAACTCTCTCCTTCTTGTCCTCAACTCGACACTCACCAACACACGGTGTTCTCCTTTCGCAGTTACCCGTATGTTTCCATGATTATACAGGATTATTTGATGATCGAAATATGGACACTCTATCCAGAATCAAGAATTATCACTCGGATTTCCATATTGGATCTACCTTCTGAATTTGTTCACCAACTAGTCACAGCTCCATTACTCATCTTTCATATTAATAGATCAAGAAGAGTGGTCAGCTCAAGAGCAAGTAAGATGTGTATTACCTTTAAAGACTGGTATTGCTTGTAGGATTTCTATTGTAAATCGTTAGTTCTTATCGGCAGGAAACCTTATTCCTGGTTCCTGAGGAAACCACCATTCACTCATGCTGTAATGGTTCATTTCTAATGAGATGAGAAGATGTCACTATCAAACCATTGTGGAATCTCGAAATATGCAGAGTAATATGAAAGATATGATACAAATCATTACTCAATATCTTGGAGTGTTATCAACTGAATCGACTTATAACAATCAACCCAGACATCAACCACACCTTCTAGGTCTGGGCAAATAAGACTTGGGATTCATGTGTTCTGAGTTGTGCAGGTTACTCTCGATTCAATATGAGGCAAACAGTGCAGTTGCAGATATATGAATATCTGGCTCCAATATAGCATAGTCATATTAAGGGATCTATCATTTGCCACGATTGTTAAACTGTTATATACCCTGTGGTTTTTTGCCAGCATACTCTCACCGGCTCTTGCTGACATGAACCTATTTGTTGAGAATTGACATCAGATATGCTCATATCGATACAATGTATTGCCAATAGCAATTGTGTCGCAATATCAGCACAGTACCTTGATAACGTAGTTAAGACTCCTCGAAGTCCAAACTGGACGATCAAAGGAGGTAGGTAACGATGATTAGGCAATGTCATAGGCGAACTCTGAAACAGGATCTGGGAGTCTTAGGTTTATTAAGAGTGTAGATCGTCTAATATATATCAATGAGACCTACATGGAGGAAGGTCATTGAAAACATTCGGTGGAACATGGAGTGTGTATTGAGATGAAAGTATGAATATCTATTGACCTTCTCGAGCTGGAAGTTAAGCCTTAACTCTAATCCCGTGTATTTTGTATTAGTTCTGTAATGAAGTCAACAAGGATACTTCTCCTTTGGAATCCAGCATTGTACATTCATCTTTCACTTCTGTACCACAGCTATATCTATCACTCTCCATATTTGGTTACTGTTAGTACTTATGCCAAAGCAAGTTGTTGATCAGGATGCAAGTGAGATGATACATTACAGTCTGAAGAAAGTCCGAGGCCAGACTGATCACGAGGTGGTTCAGAGCATACTTTTGATTGTATACTTTTCAGTCAGTACAACTTCTTCTGCTGACAGGAAACAACATTGCTGTTTCTTATATGACAAGTCGGTACTTGGAGTCTTTGCACTCAGGGACAGTGCATCAGGGGGTATATGTGGCGGTTGATGGGATGATACTGTTGGGTCCAAAGGGAGTCTGAGGACCTGCATGATTGTGTATTGGATCAGAGGATCTACTGAGTAGAATATGCTTGTACGTTAGTATACTGATAGCGTTAGACGAATCTCTTTACTTGAGACTATCTATTGGGAGCAGAGAACGGAACTGTAACCTTGTATCTCCTTGGGTGGTAATCCTGGTATTCATTCTGAGTTAATATTTATCATTCTTCACTTTATCAGTCCAGAAGTCATTAGGGACTGTTATTGATAAGGACTTAGGGTGGATCTCCCGGTGTTACAAACACGAAGTTGAGTCATCCCTCTCTATCTCTCCATGCCATGATCAAGAGTTATCACAGAGTACAGCATACACTAAGTACTACATCATCCTAAGATTGACTGTCTCCCGCCTTCAGCAAGTTTCTGACCTCTCATCTCTCGGCCGACCTTGTTGTACTCAATGCTCTACATTCCCACAATTACGAGTTAACGAACAAATTGAGTCTCAGCTCGCCATCGCGACTCCCTCCTGATCTACCGCCTCCAGATTGGCTGCCTCCCGATCCACCGCCACCAGATTGGCCACCTCCAGATTTGACCGCCTCCAGAACGACCACCTCCAGATTGACCACCTCCAGATTGACCGCCTCCAGATGCACCGCCTCCAGATCGACCGCCTCCAGATCAACCGCCTCCAGATCGACTGTCTCACAATACTCCTCCAATCTCAAACGAACATGGCCTCCCCGTCTATCTCCAAACTCTCTCAATCACGTTCGCCAAGTGCATCTTCAAATTTGCTCGATTACGGCCTTGAAGTGCATCTCTGAGTTCACTCGATCTCAGCCTCCAAGTACTTCTCCAATCTCACTCCATTACGGCCACCAAGTTCGCAATATCATGGCCACTGAATTCGCTCGATTACAGCCTCGAAATGAATCTCTGGGTTCACCTGATAACGGCCTCCAAGTGCATCTCCATACTCGCTTGATTACGGCCTCCAAGTATATCCCTAAGTTCTCAAGATTAGGGTGTGGTGCAACAGTGGAGCTCTCATAGCATCTGAATGGAATTCCTGAGAAAGAGCAGTTCTCCCTCCAGGAGGAGCGCAGGAAGAGGGTGAGAGGAGATGATGGGGTACCCGGCTGTGAGGAACCACACAAATTGCGTGGATATACGAACGCTCGGCAAGAGTGCATGAGGAACAACACAAATTGCATGTATATATAAAAGCTTGGCAAGAGTGCATGGGACCAAGAGCTGAGAAAGATAGACTGTGTATTTAGCATAATGAGATGATGTCTCTATATTCCCTGTTGCTCAGTCCTTCTCTGCTATCCCCATAGCTCTGTACGCCTCCGGTATTCCTTTATCTCCATATGCCCCCCACCGGCTTCCCCCTGTCAAATTGAATGGCGGTGGTGGTAAGAAACAGATTTTTTTGCCACAAAGGTCTCCAAGTACATCCCTACGTTCACTCAATGGGCGTCTCCAGGTGCTCCTCCGATTGAGCTCGAGTACCATCTGCAGGCAGATTGACTGTATGTATATATATAGAGTCACTTAGATAGATAATACATGCCATATTATAATGTAGCGAATCTTGTGACTGTAACAAAGATGAATATGATAGACGAAATGCCTTGTGGTTATGGAACCCTACGAACCACTGCTGTGAGAATATGGCACTAAGTCTCCCACAGAGCTTGCGCAGAGGTCTCAGCTGCTCCCGAAGTCTCCCGCAGACCTGCACTAAGATCTCAGCTGCTCTGGAAGTCTCATGCAGACCTGCGCCGAGGTCGCAGTAGCTCCAAAATTTGACATTCCTAATAGTTAATCCCGTAGCATCCTGAATGCACCTCCATAACTGCAGGTGCTTTCAGGAGCACCTGAGAATGCTCTTGTAGAGTCTGAGAGCACATTGCAAAGCTCCAGGGGGGCCTGGGAGCATCTGGAAGTACTTAGAAGCACTGGTGGGGGCTACCAGAGTGTCTGGGAGGTTTGCATGTGGCTTCCGGACCGGTTTACATTTTGCTGATGTTGTAGAGAGCAAAGAACCCTACTTCTACAGCTACTCTCACTACGATTGGAGACTGAGATTACCAGCAACTCTCTGGGTGTGATATCACTGCTATCACTGCAGCATCAAAGTAGGTGATGCACTGTGGAGTATCATGCTGCATGTGCAATGACCACTGTAGCAGGCTTCCCAATGGTCCGTCCCATCCGGGCAAAAGTAAACCCTGGACCAGACAACAATTTCTGGGGCGAGAACACTAAGGACTGTTTATGACGAGAGCAGCAGAGCCCCGGACAATCAGACCGTAGGGCCCTGCAGTCTAGCTCTGCGCACTGCGCATGGTGATACTATAATACAAACATGATAACATACAACAAACAAGACCCTTTGCTCACAACCAAGACTCCTCCATTCACAACTGTAGCTCCTCCACTTCCGTCTGCATGTGGACCCTTGCATCTTCAGGCACCCGGCCACAGCATTCAGACACATCCAAGATTTGGAGTTCGTATAGACTCTTGCTTCGTATCTGAAAACTGTATCCTAAAACTACAGTCATCTATATCGGGCCCTAGGTATTCAGATTCCGTACCGGGACGGACCAGGCCTCCGAAATGCACGCCCCGGACGGGACCGTCATTCGGGGCCTTAAAAGATGCCAGTCGTCCCGGGCCGTTGGGAAGCCTGCACTGTAGTTAGTGTTAGCAACGGGTCTTACCACACGAAAAACCCGGCCCATTGGAAATGGGCCGGTTTTACCACCAAAAACCCGGCATTTCAACATCACAACTTTGGCTGCAATTCAGTTTTTGAGTTCTGATCGTATCGTGACATGATCAATATGTAGATTTTGCAGTTTTACCAGCTCTTTCACCTCCGGATTTCAGATTTGCCATCTGACCAATATTCGTTGAGTGGCTGTGAAATAAGGCCAATTTGTATTCGACATTCGCCGGGTTTCGATAGCTACTCAACGAATATTGGTCGGATCGCAAATCTGAAAGCAGGAGGTGCAAGAGCGGCTAAAACTGCACAATCTACATATTGATCATGTCGCGATATGATCAGAACTCAAAAACTTAATTGGAGCTAAACAGCCGGGCACGCAGGGCCAGGTTTTCAGGTGGGAACCGGTGCAAAAGCAATGGTCCGGGTTTTTCATGTGGTAAAACCCGTTGCAACGGTTCGGTTCCGGTTCCAACCCTAACCCGGAACCGTTGCTAACACTAGAGTTAATTGAGCTCAAAGTTGAATAGATTTGGGGGCTGGGAGCGGGGGAGGTGATAGTGTGGCTACGAGGTGCCTTGCTAGCGGCTTGTTAGGTGTGGGCGCTGGACACGTCCACGCCCGTAATAAGGCGCCTGGGCCGTATGCATGAGGTGCCTTGATTTTGGAAGCCTGCCTTGGCGACTGCCAGGCCCGGCTTCAGGCTGGCCGGTTGGGCCGAGCCGCTTAGGGGACACTGGCCATCGTGCTGTCGGCGAGCAAAATCAACTGCGGAATCATGCGACGGGAGGTACCAAACTGTGTCGGCTAAAACCGGAAGAAATGAATCGGGTAATACTTGCCCTATGGTAACGAAATGCACAAAACCATATTTTAAAAAGGCGAATTTATTTGACGCATTTACAAATGGGAAATACACTTGTAATGCACATTTCGTACGTATTTTCGTTGTCTAGAGAGGTTAGACAAAAGATATTGATTATTCAAAGGGTAATAATCTTAGCACTGCTACATATTGTTTTCTGATCCGTGGAGTACTGATATTATGCTATTCCCCGTATAATTTGAACATTGAAAATTTTTGCTAAGTCCCAGCACACAGCAAATCACCCTACCGCCCTAATAAACGCACTGATGGTTTAAGAGTTAACTGACTTTAGTAATTATGGCTTTTGGATGGATTGGTACGATACAATTTAGCCGGGTAATCCTTTTATGATCAACCCTGAGAATAGAGCTTTAGGAACTCTAAACCTTACATTACTCACAAGAATCCTTTGGTCTCAATCCTCCAAAACATTTCCAGGCCGAGGTGAATCCAATCTTTCACACCCAAGAAGCAGCACTTACTAACTCGTACGGAGAGATCGAAAGTCAGGAATCGGCCTTGAGCGCCACACAAGGAAACCTATTTCGACACTAGCGGGGAGAAACTGGTCGAGCTAGGGAGAGCAATCTTGGCCTGACTTCAGAGAGACAGATTAGAAATCTACTAAGCTAACTAGCATGCACTCTACTATATCTCTGACCGTAACATCTGAACCTCAACACTGCTCAGTATAGACCTAAATCGACGGTCCCTTTTGCGAAGTAAGTCGCTATTCGCATATTCTACGCTAGTTATACAAAAAGTGGCAGGTTTCACAACACGACTCCATTTCCATCATCCTTAAGTTCAGCGACAAAGAGTTCCCGACCGTGTCGTTCTTTTCACCGACGGATTGCAAACATGCTGATCTCGAGTTAAGGCCTGGGGAACTACGTGCACGGTACTTAGTCCGACAACTTTACTCGTCGTAACGCTTTCGAATAGGACATGGACATCGGTTACAAGTAGTACAGCACCCTTGTGCACCTTTCGCTGTCGTAGCCGGGAATAGCCCTTATCGACATTCAGTGCTCAGGCCGACGATGTGTTAGCATGCGCCGGTGTGGTATTCAACTTCTATACTCCAGATATTGTCTTCGGCTAGTTCCAGACGACATCTACTGGTGTAGGGAAGTCTGACCAGATCAGTTACCTGGAGCTCCTTTATGTATCACTAGTGGGTGGGAATGTCACGACATGGACTTGGGAGGTTATGCCTTCAGTGCTGGCAGCATACTAGCTATTTAAAATAATTGCATTACGATTACACTGAAACTGAGAAACTCCAAATCCATGCATGTAATATACAATCACACCGAATACAACCATCATCTCTGAAGTAACTGCGCAATCATTTCATTGAAAACAAACACTTCTTCATAGCAGCTAATTATCCAAACCATCTCAAACCACAGCGCTAAGAAGCTGCGGGACGCCTCCTCAATCCATCGAACAGTCTACTCAGGCAGCACCAAGATTGGGGGGCGATCTGAGACGTGGGCTGTGTCTCCAAAGTGGAATCACTGTTGCTGGTTCTCGTAGGGTGAGGCTCCACGTTAGTTTGCTGTCGACTCAGGCGGAAACTAGCAGCATGATGTGCATGTTTACTGCGCTCCAATTTGGACCGAAATTCAGGATCTACCAACACTTTAGCACACCCCCTGTCAATTTTGAAAATCAACTCACAAACCTTCAGTTATTAGACGGTTTTGCTTATGTCGTTTAAGACCGACTAGGTTAAATCTGCCTTTCGAACATGCTTCTGTAAGAAGATGAGCATGATCAGAGTACACGTGGTTGTCGAAAACGAAGTCATGTCCGAGTATGACGTCATGTGGACAGCGACGCATTATCTCGAAGATGGTGGTGATGGGTGTTCCATCGCGTCCGAGGGATAACTGCATCTTTACCCGACCCAGAGAGTTCAGTTCCGTTCCGTCCGGAAAAATGAATACGGTATCTGAACCCCCTGCTGTCAGACCGTACAAATGAACAGACGTTACTGACATTATGTTTCCTTGTGCTCCAGAATCCGGAAATGCCTGCATATGATTCCAATCTCTTTCACCGTAAGGACGGGCTAGCATTGTCAGCCGATGATGGACAGTACCAATTCTGTAGATCAGTAACCCATTCGCTCTTGAGCACGGCATCCCACAAAAGCGAGATTTCTTTTGCTTTTCAAATGACCCGGTCTTCAGGAGGAAGTCATATCCAACTATGGCATTCTCTGTGCATTGTAGAACAACTTCGAAGTCGATATGATGGATCTGATTGGGGCTATCTCCAAATCTCCATTCCGCTACCGTTCTACCGATGATCTGCAGCTCACTACCATTGGCAATTGGTATCGTGTCGGCGTCTCTCGTACTCGTGTTGATCTTCATATGATATGTCAACGCACAAGCCAATGTAATGATGTTAAAGTCTGATCCCGAGTCTGCAAGTAAGCACGCAGGGATCCCATTCAGTGTGCCGGGTAGTCCAGACAATCCATATGAAATCCCTGATAATTTTGCAGTCATATTCCGACCTTCATGGATGGCTTCTCTGTTCCGGAAGTCCATGTTGATCGTAGTCAGAGGAGCTGACTTTACTTTGTGCGATATCCGCAGTGATCCTCCTGAGCGAATAACCTTGTGTGTATGATCTTCTCTCTACACATATAATTAGCATGAATCGGCAAAAGCTTCGAACAGTACCTTCTTGTTTAAACTGACAAATATTCGTTCCTTTTGCCAATCATTTCTAGCACCGACTTTAGAAACAATGGCTAAAATGATAGCATATTCTACCCAATCTACCGATGCACCTTCGTTGGGGTCGAACTTAACAACAAATTTTGGGCCAAGCGGAGGCTTCGAATTGCTTTCCAGCTTTGGATTGTCCTTGAAAACCCGTAAGCGATTATTGAATGAGTCACTATATGTTACGGGGCCCGTCCTTGCAGTTGTTGATCTTTCCAGTGCTGAAGGTTGAATGGTAGCTGTATTCTTGTCGGCCCCGGAAGTCGCCCCTTCTGACCTGACCGCTCCATCGAGCACTATCTCATCTAAACTCAAGCCTGCCTTTAAATTGGTTCTCAGCCCCCCCTCGAATCTTCCCAATGCCGGCAAGTTCTTCGAATTGATCAGTTTCTCAACTCGATTGGAAGAAAACGCAGAGTAATTATCGTCAGCTTGAAACCGATGCAGGTTTCCATGGATTAGCTTCAATGCATCTTCATCTTTATCTTTTTTTTTCTTGGAATAATGTTTCCTCCCTAGCAATCGTAGCGACACCGGCATTTCAACACAATCGGATATCCGTGACTGGCCGACAAAGCTACCTCGAGATGCGGCTCCCTCGACAATGAGGACTTCGGGGCTTGTTCGTCGATTGGGTTCGGCTGGCAGCACTAACTGTGGGATAGTTTTCACTTGTTTTAACAGTGCCGGACTTCCGCTGATCTTCACGAAGAACCAGTGGAGGTTAGATATTACACCAACAGAAGCCCGACGGACTGCGGTAGTAATACTCACTGCATCATGTCCTACCATAATTAAGGGACTTAGTGATATGTAGGCAAAGCAGTGAGATGCTCAATTAATAGCAATCCGTGATTTTCTCCAACACAATGACTTTGAGGTGGCGAAGCACGTTTGCACATGCTAGTTAGGCATCGTAGAGTGTGCGGGGTGGACGCTGATGATAAGCCTTCCGGATATCACAACTGTCAGATTTAGACAGGCGTTGAACTGAAAATGAAAGTAGTGGTGGTGGTGTGGTGGTAGGTATGTTTTATCCTTGATCGGTATGTAAATGTGACAGGGGAAGCCCGTTGTTTGTAACCCATTCTTTACCAGTGGCAAACCTGTTACAACACTTCCTTAGAGATTCGATACCTTGCACCCAACCTCCCACCGATAGCCAAGCACCTCCAAAGACTGTCCTCGATTTTAACATCGATGGACTCCATCCCACTAACCTGTTATCTCCTCCTGGAGTTCCTTGAAATCTTTCTCACTTAATGAAGCGGAGATCGTGATCACTAGCAAATCTAAAATTCAATGTTCGAGAATTTGTGCCAATTAGCTAAGTAGCGGTGCAATACATAGTAAATCTACCAGCAACTGTACGGTAATGGGTGACAGGTCTCAGATTCGCTGGGCCCACAGATCTCTAAAATGTCCATCACGTTATTCACAGGGTTATATCTTGACGTCTTGTTTGCCTGTTCAGACGCGCTAAGGAAGCGAACAAATAACTACCTACGCAATGCAACTGTCACGTTCAGATGAGGATTCCACGTGGACACATTCATGCACACACATACCCAGTTATTTAAAACGGAAGCACCTCCGCGATTCTAGATTGCTGCCAAGAGGATCTCAACCGTGGGTAGGGCGACCTAGTGGACCGGTTGGCACATGATCCATCGAGATCGACATCAACTACGTGTCCTTCGCCTTATTTACTTCACCCTCCGAAAGTTGCACCCATCAAAGACGATCAAAAAGTATGTCGGGATTTGTGTGTTTGCATGTTGCTGACCTGACTGCTAAAAAATTTAAGCAGTGGCCCTTGACAAGTACCGGCTGGAATCAATGCAACATTCTTCTCAATTTGCCGGCACGCCGCGAGGCTCACACTAGCCAACGTTGGTTGCAACAAGATAGAAGCATTGATATGACCTCCGCTTTCTCCAGACCGAGCAAAGTATTCAGCTCATTAATATGACATCACCACATACATCATTTAGCACCTTCAACTCTACCTTCATTCGCTCTTTGAGTCTCCTCGAAACTTCACTCCCACAATGAGCCGCCCTAGATCCAACAAATAGGACTAGCAAGTAGTATTGAGCATGTGGCCGGTTAAAAGGTGCTGCCTGGGTCGGGGGAGTGGATGGTGAAATAGTACATTTCAGCTATTTTATATAACACAATACCATGCTGATAGATGGAACTCATGTTTCTGAGGCTGACAAAGTGCATTAATGGGTCAAACGTTCACCCCCTTCTGACTGCTGATACAAATGAATGTACCATACTCTGAAAAGGGTTTACCATCAACCTCCAGCGATTAAGTGCATTAGCAAGCTCCGATAGTGTAGTTCGCTTGAATACAACATGACAAATAAATGGTGGGGATGTATGGCTTTCCGACTGCTTCCGAATCGGGATGGAAAGGTGCTGGTGAACTTGCCAAGTTCGGAAGAGGTTAGATTAGAGCAGTTCTGCCACCGTAGAATCTCAACTTCTCGTAGTATACTTTAAATCTTAGCTAGTAGTAGTTCTGCATTGACTGCGGCAGACTTATAGAGTGTCAACTACTGAGTTCCGTTCAATTGCTGATGCACAAACTGCGGCCAAGCTCCAAAACGCACGGCGAGAAAGTTGCACTTTTGGGGTGGTATGACAGCTCTTTGTGTTCGAAGATTACACTGGCATGCTCACCATTTTCTTGGGTATACCCATGAGGCGAACATATCAGAGGTCACTTAGCTGGTGACACTCAACCAACGATCCTAAACATAACTCTCTTTGTCAAAGCTACATGTATTTCCACTATAGAGATCGGCACTGCCATTACACTTTGATTGGTAGTTCTGACTTTCTTATCAGTTCTCATGCTGGTCATTATCAGCTGGCGTTGAGAGGCACATGCTAAGCTCCAATGCGGCACACCCCCTCCACCTATAGGGTTAGGCGCTTTTGCTTTTTATAGCGTTAGCTCATCTTGGTGTTTGGTGCGCCGTAGGCCGAATGATAAGCATAAAAGGTTACGTGTTCGGCATAGAAGAGGGAGATACGTTAGAATGCCTTCTTCGGACCGCGAAACTTAGTGAAATTATTGAAAAGGTCAGGAATTTGGTAGCCTCTTTTCTATCCAGCATTAATTAATAGGTTATTTATCATTAATAAAGATTTCCGCACTGCTAGTCCCTAAAAAAATCCATCAATTTTGTTGAAATTACCATTCTATAACAGCAAGTACGGAAAATAGTAGAGTTGTAGGTGAAGTACCTAATAGAAATTTTTTCTGGATTTTGAGGCTCAAATTACCAATCATGTCCGTTTGAAGCGTAAGAATCCATCGCTCACCATACCACTTCCCACGATCGCGACCAGCCGTCGAACTCCAACGTAGAGGTGATGTTGGAATCTGCAGTTACACAATCCCAGTACCCAAACGGATATTCATCACTTGCAGCATTCATCGCGAGTGACCGAGAACTTTCCGTCTACCGGAAGTTTCGGCGCATCAGTAGTCGTAACCTCCTATACCTACAGAGTGAGCTTCGAATCCTAGAGCATGAGCTAGATCGACTCGATGAAGAGGACCTCAATTCAGAAACCGGGTCGATTAGGCATCTTGGATCCCAGTGTTTCGCAGAACTGTCAAAAGCAGATGACGCAGGATCCAAGGAAAGAAGGGAACTCATCCAAAACATCCGAAAATTGACAAAGGAATATCGTAGTAAAATGACTCCACTCCAGTTATTCATTGCTAATAGCATTAGATGAGGCGTTAATACTCGAGAGTCAAGTCCTGGCACTTTCATCGCCTTCTAAGAGACTGATGGACGTGATGACCAGACAGTTTCAGTTGATGCCGTTGGTTGGCTTGGACGTCAACCTTCTCGAAGATGTTAGGGACCTCGCCGCTCTTGCCCCTCCGAGGGGTAACGACCGATTATCGGTATTTCTCCAGGATCACTGCGGACGATTATTTCAAGTCTGTTGCTACTCCACTGCAATGAAGACAGGCGTGCTACTGACATGGTTTCCCACGGCAAGAAACGAAAGCCCACTGAGCAATCGGGAATGGGAAATATCTACTATGACGAGAAAACCATTGAAACGGTTGCCAACATTATCAGCACTGTGGCTGCTGCGGCACTGCTGGTCGGGGCTATAGCAATTCTTCAGCGGGTAAAGTCCTATGTCAAGCTACGATTAGGGCTTATAGCAGTTTTCACGACACTATTCGCAATCAGTGTTAGCATTTTCACGAATTCTCGCAGAGCGGAAGTATTTGCCGCTTCGGCTGGGTCAGTTTCCATAAGTGGTACTGGCATATGAATGTTAACTAATTGTACTAGATATGCTGCAGTTCTAGTGGTATTTATTAGCGGAGACAACCCAGCTCCCCAATAGCACTTATGCGGTTGGACTCAGTGGAATTTGGAATAAAGAAAGCCAAATATCGTGCAGGACTCTTATAGGTTTTAGATTGGCTGAGATTCGGAAGGTTATAGTGGAGAAAGAAATGCGGAGCTACATTGTGAGAGTAATAGAGATGATATGCTATTCGGCCGACTTTGCCTATCAGGTAGCACCGGCGCTTTGATATAAACTCTCAAGGACAACAAAACGCATATCTTCCTTCTTCGCCTTCCTTCACCTTTTCACGCTGCTCATCGGTTTGCACCACACGGAGTCAATACGCAAATCGAAATCTAATAAGGGATCAGCTTCCGATTCTTGAACCTGGCAAGTTATAATCTAGAAGGGGAGATTTCTAGCGCAGCTAGGTACTGTATTATAGCGTCTATCGTCAATGGAGAACATCACAGTACTGAACAATAGCTAAAACTAATATGATACTGGTGGCAGAGGGTACGATATACTCTAGAATCTGTTGATGTGAATGAGTGAGTTGATTGTAGGTACAAGAGAGACGGACAAAGGTGCGTCTTATATATGATGAGCATGAGGGCGAGCATCGTGTGAAGTCTAAAAGGGCAGTCATGGTGTGAAGTCTAATGAGACAGTCACGATCATGAACCTTAGGGCTTCCTGCAACAGAATCTGTGCAGCGTCGCCTGTCACTGCGCACTATTCCCATGCATTATTTTATTCTCATTATTTTACGTTATTATTACAAATTGCTCCCGGACAAGCAAAATTGCGCACCCGTATTTTCCCTAAACTAAATAGTGTAATTTAAATGCTGGCTTATAATGGCATGTGCCTACGCAGTACTATACCGTGCTAATAAATGTATTCCGCACATTTCTTCTACAATTCCGATGTATTTTACCATACTAGGATTTTCCGTGTTGACTTCTGTGCACCTCAGCTATGGCGAAGCCCTCTTTTAATGTTGATTGATGCTAGGCAACTGGTGGAGGGTGTATAGATTGCCGCCAAAAGCACTGTAAATGATAGAGTTGACCACCGGTGCTAGTACCGTCAATAATTAGAATTATCGTCATTAATAAATTCGAGATTGCTATCGAAGCGCAACATGCTCCAACATTGTCAAACAACACGGATATTAGACTAGATCTGTTGAGCATCGCCGAAACGCCACCGAGGGCACCGCTAAGACCACTATCATGAGTATTGTCAAGTGTAATGGAGAGTGATGCCGAAGCAGGACGTCAATGCATCATAAACTACGGGAAGATTGAACCGTCGACAATTAGCTGATGCCGAGCCGCATCCGCCTTATTCCTTATCTACAGAAAGCCTACATTTAAAAACGAAAAAAGAAAAAAGCGATACAATAAATTAAGTATGAGATCAAAAGAGAATTGCAGGCAACTTAGGTTTGTCCTTTGAATTGAGAATGGATTTGCAGAGTTTTTGCGCATACCTGTATTTTCGCTCTTTTCCCATCTTTTTTTGGTGGTAGTGGGAATGATCGAACGGAATCACAACTTCTGTTGCAAAAATACTTAGTAAAAATTAATTTAAATATGAGAGAAATACAAGTAACTATATCGCATATTTTGCGTTGGTTTAACATATTTGGATGAATGCTTGAATGTCTTTGTGGGTTGTTCAATATAAATGTACTTTTTCTCTGTTGTGGCAATGTATTGACAAAAGGCTGATGCGGCTCATCGTTAGCGTATTGTCGACGGTTCAATTGTAACCCATTAAGTCACATTGAGGATCGGAATATCGTGGAATTAATCCTTGCTCTTTGCTTAAATGTTCCTCATACCATGTGGGCTTGAAAGTTGAGTTGCACTCCAAAATCCCAAAGTTGGGTCTCAAGCAGGTTGTTAGCTTTGGTAGGTATATATAGTGGATTGACGGCCTCCTACCCCACACAAACACCTTTGGGCATATGGAAACAGATACCCAGAGTAGTTAACGATTTACAGACTGTGACCGACGACATCTGTATTGGGTTAACATGTTAGGTTTCAGAGTACGCAGTACTGAAGTCACCCAGTCGGACGCATAAAACTGTAGAGCTGGATATGAGAGGTGTTGTGGCTAAACTTGGGCGCCAAGTGAACGTTTAATCGCCCCTATGCTTGTCTCTCCGCTTACCACACGCTCTCCCGCCAGTACCTTACCCCACCACCTAAGTCTACACCGCTGTGCGCTTTCGTCTACACCGCCGACATCCATTGCGCTTCTCTTCTCCTTTATCACATCTACACCTGGATGCTCTAGTTACACCCAGACCCACAATTCATCGTTCTCTAAGACTAACTCAGTTCGTATTAGTTTTCGTCGTTCTCTACACTGCCGCCCCCGAGCCCTGCTCAGCGCACCCTTGCGCCATCCGTTGTTCAACCCTCCGCTCTTTTGTCCTCGTCGTTCGCTTCGCCGTGTTCTACGTCGTCGCGTCTTCGCGCTATCCACTATTCTCACTCTCTCAGCCTTTCCCGGTGGTGGAACCTACTTCAATGAGCTCATTCAGCAGTGCGCACGTAGTCAACGGTGCATCGTGCTGTTGGTAGGGACGCGATTATATCTCCAATTCTCAAGTATTTACAACAGTCAATTGATAGTACCTCAACTGACAGCCCTTCACTGCCCTCAAGGGCGCTCTCAAATAGTGATAGAAATAGCTCTAGCTAGAATATGAGTATTCATAGGACCACAGTTGCTCTCTAACGGATTACAGTTACGTTAGTAACCTGTAAATACTTACGAAAAAGGTTTTAAATAACGGCGTATCCTGGTGGCGAATTGAGACGGGGATGTGATGCGATGGCGGTACGTTTACCATTCCGACGTATTGAGGTCATGTAACTTCCATGTATTGACCTGTATGTGTAGCTTCAATTATTGCCATCCATGTGGGTAAGATGGGCGTAGATGGGCGTAAATGGGCAGCCTGTGAACTCGACATCTGTTTTGTCCTAGCTACTGGTTATTTGTGATACTCGTATCGCATCCTTTTGAAATTGCTCTCAGAGGAGATAACGTTTGATTAGATGATAATGCTCTCGTAGTATGTTCAATCCAACGCACGGTAGAAAATGAAAGCCTCCAGTGAATCAACACATCGATATCCGTTATGAAACCTTTCGAATGTGATCCCGCAATATGGTGAACCCTCGCGATGCACCAAAACGATCATTGCATTCTTGTTCTAGTCAGTTCACGGAGTCCCACCTTCCGTCCACTAAGTAGATTACAGAACCATCAACTAACCAATACAAGATTACTCTCAACCAAAAATAATAATTGCTCTACACCCTAACTTGCGACATACCCCAGGCTTCACCATAATTCATTCAATTGCACTCACTAAACAATACCAAGCACTAACACCAGGTTTATCTGGGTTTGGATACCGTGGTATCTTCTCGGCATCACCTGATACAGCTCAGATTTTGTTTTCCAGGGTCATCTCCCGCTTCTGCCAAGCGCACGACCGTTCCAGATCGATAACTCGCCCGAGTTCACATACGCTAAGTCAGCGGAAATGGCGCATACAAAAGCCGCGCTGTGCTAAACACATTTTTCCCTACCGCCGTATAGAAACTCAGTTATCTCAGTAGCGTCGGCAGCAAGTTTGGAGAAAGCCTCCGAATTTATGATAAAGCTGCGTGTTGATTGGTATCATCAGTCTCAGCTTTCATTCACGAGAAGTAGAAGAAGTAGTACTTTAGACGTGTCGCTAGTAAAGGAAGTACATGAAAATTGTTGTCACTGACACTACTACGCAAGAGTAATTGTATCGTGAGAAAAATTGGAGCTAATGCCAGCAGCGGCTTAACACATATTATCACAACACAAATATATATATCAAAATGAAACGGAGAATTAGAAAGAGGCAAAGGAAGGAGAAAGTATAATAAGAACCCTGATTTATAATGGATAGTACCGGTGGGCTCGTTCCTAACGTGTATGAACGGTAATTACATGGATAAGGTTGTTGCATATCCGAGTGACGAGTGACGAGTAGCGAGTAGTGAGTGGCAAAGGGCGGCAGAGGCGTACCCGAAATTTTTTTCCAGTATGGTCTGCATATATCTCGAGCCTTTCTCCTTCACTTTTCTCCCTGTACCATGGTGTATGCACACGGTTCTCTCCTTCATATGGTAACAACGGTTGCACATGTGGATCTGAGTGATAGTTATGCAATAATAATTGGTGATTCTCGGTACGTACTGACTATGTACGTCTATATGCAGTTGCACTTATCAGTGGCCTCATTGGGGATCTTGATGGTGAGGCTGATGATACGGCTATTGAGATTGTATATTTATAAAGCCTAGAAAACTACCTAGTCAAATATACCGCGAAGAGGATTTTGAGCTTATACACAACCACTCTTGCCTGTATTGAGCAGCCCCATCAGTGCCGCTCGGTAAGATCCTTCTCGAGCATGTGCTAGCCCCTTCCAATCCTAACCGCTAGTACATGACCTCCGCCATTATACCCTGTTCTTGCATTCTAATAAAAGGCTCCGCATTTATGCTGTAAATTATCAACCTGAAATGAAGTTGTTGAGCCGCCGCCGGCGTTGAGACTTTATGCTAATAATCAGTTGGCATTAGAAAGTTTTACTCAAAAAATTGCAATTTTTACAAACTGACGCAAGTTAGGCCTGAATGACTCACTGCTGATTCTGTCATACTCTAGTTAGAGTGAATACAGTACGAATAAAACAAAATGACTCACTGCCCCAGGATACAGAGGAATATCACCTAGCGGGGTTCGCGATAGAGTATTCACCGCAAAGAAGAGTAATAAAATTACTTTGTGAGAAAGACCCGCTCCATATAGAAACTGTTAAAACTTACAGCACTCGGTTCTAGTAACCATATTCCCATTCTGAGATAATATCCCAGCTCCGAGGTACTAAATCGGCAAAGCAGTAGCAATGCTAGCATCGGTGCAAACAGATTCTACCACAGTATAGGGCCTCTTCTTAATCTGGAATAAGAAACTAGGATCTGTCGATAAGGCTGCTGCATATCCCCAGCGAGTACTTACTATATTCAGGTATATTTGTATCTATTTTATAATCCGTCAGAGTTACACACTAAGCGTAAGATTTCCAATAATTTCCTCCTGCACAGTGCTACAGAGATGATAAAGACGTTGCTGGACTTCCAACAGGTCTTTGGATCCCCGGCTTGGGAATATATTTGTAGACAGAAGCAAGAGGTCTGATGATTCGCAGGATCTCATCACGAAACATAAGTTGCTGCAGCTGTATTGTCACAATAATGACTAGACCAAGGCAACAGATGTCTGGGACGGACTTTTTCTAGCCTGGTAAGCGTGAATATGATGTTGAAACCCTGAGTAGGTTATTGAATAACCGAATCCAGTTTCTTCACCGTACAATTGCTATACTTCAGCAATTGCAAAACTTAGTGCTATTACTACTCTCCAAAGATGATAGAAATGATACTCTCTCTTAGAGATTCGAGATTGGCGCTGTGATTGCCCTGGATTCATGTTAGTTGAAACTATCCCGAGCTTCTCCCGATAAGTGTTTTCGGTTGAAGCTTAATGACTCTTGTCTTTTTGAGTTCGTCCGAAAGATACCAGAAGTGGCCTAAGCTTCAGCATGGTGCTGTGCCAATTCTAAACGTCAATTGATTGCTGTCAAAGTTCTCGACTGGATGCAATTAAACGCCAACGAGCTTTATTCAGTGAACTACTCATATACTGCTGTTGCAAAGTTACATCAGCAACAAGTGCTGTTAACCGCAGTGATCGGACAATGCCGATCCTTACCCATCCTAAAAATCTGTCATTCGCAAAGTCGTCACTGTGTCTGCGGAGACACAAGAGACCATAGCAAGGAGTGACAATAGCATCCACCTTTCATATTGTACTCTACACGTGCCGTTGGATAGCGGGATGACGCAAAAGGTCAACGAAGCTTGTATGCACGAAAAGCGATGATTCTACATTGAGTGAAACTGCACGTACTTGATATTGCATGTGCCTGGCGAAGTTAAATGTTGGTGATACTTACACCTTGTTCCACCGTTCTCACTGAAATATAGAGGCTGGAACGAGGGTGTGGCAGCGCTGAAGCTTCCCCGCCTCATTGAGACATATCACGCGATTTGTCGCACAGTGTTAGCTATGCGAGAATATGCAGCAATAATGACATGGCATGGCCATGTTTTTTGGTTGAGAGTTAAATATATTTATTTCCGGTTCTACCTTGAGTTTAGGGATGTGTGGACACGACGATCAGTACATACATAGCAGCTCTCAGACTCCCGTTCGTACCCATGTTCCTATCTACCGATCAAGTGCACAAGTTATTGTCCCGACTTGCCCCGCCGCACATGTGTACACACTGTCCATACCCGCTGCTATACACGAACACCGCCCCCTAGCCCCGCCCACTTCTCCGCTCTCCAGGCATCTTGCCTCTCGCCCACTAGGCATCTCCGACTACAGCCAGGGGGCCCCTCCGCGTCCACTCCGTCATTTGTAGAGAGAGTTTTTACCCCCTTCCATTTCAATTTTTATCGTTCATTGTTATTATTATTTTGATTGCTTCGTGTTACTTAATTTTTCTAGCATTCTTTTGTTATTTATGTGCGGATGTGATGAAAGTGTCATGTCGCTATGGGACCTACAATGAGGTCAACAGAGGTTTCTCAGAGTCACTGGTGCACCCCTACGCAATTTCTCACTCCTGCCACTCTCTCTTCCGCAACATTCCATTTGCCACCCCTATCGCCACTCCCGGTGACCTCCAGAGACCGATGGGACCGCCGGACTCTCACTGTATGTACGGTATAGGTTCTCCCTTTAGATAGATCGAGAGACTTTATCGGTATCACACAATTCAATGAGTTATATGGGATGGAGTAGCTAATGGAAGTTCGTTTAAAGTAGGACTTTAGGTTAGTATATATTTTCGGTAAAGGTTGAACACATTTTGCAAGAATCCGCCATTGATTTGTAGATAATGGTTCAACTCTTTTGCATCTGTGATTAGATTTTATTTTACTACATTGAGATTATCCGAACAGACTGTAATTCTAGTTCCCGCTGAATAATCTCCACCTGAGTATGGGATACAACTGCATCGGGAGTGCGATTGCCATTTAGACGGTGGTATCTAACCAGGCGTAAACTCACCCGCTGGTGTAAACGTTACGACTTTATAATCCTCGATGGTTTAGCAGCACGAACTTATGCATATTACCCACTTCCGCTACCATGCGGTCCATACTACACGGTACCATGACTTACATTGTGGTCGTCCAATACGACATGGCAGACAAGCCCCAACACTCCTAGGGCCTCCGCAATTATTGCTGTACTCATCCGCGGCACTATTTCCCGGTACATATGATCTCCGCATCCCGCGATCAAAATCTTCGAATACGCTGTAACGTCCACTCCGCCGCCGGTAACTACAAGCCCAACTCGTTAGCTAACTCTTGAAGGACCTAATTAGATCGTTATATGACAAGTGTCGTGCCGCCCTCCAAACCCAGCGTATCCCGCCTCGGCGCATCCAGGTTCATGCAGCCGTCGTCTTGGTGTAAAGAACCTACCTGCATGACATATTTAGCTGGAATGGCGACGATAGTACTCAAAACCACGGTTCAATGCGTAACACTAACCGCATGGCGGCGATCCAGCGTGGTTATGGTGGTGGCGGTGATGCGCCAAGTCATGGTAGTTAATAGGGGCGACGTTGGGTATGTACCTCAGTAGAATAGTATGCAGTGAGGGCTGGCAGCAGCAAGATTTCCAAAAGTCCGTCCCGGGCGGGAGGAGTTGTGGACTATCTCGGACTATGACTTTCCGGGCAGGGATTTCTCCGACTGGGGGCGGTTGGTGTTACATTGAATGCTAGAAAGACTTGTTGATTGATCTCTCTCGAGGGCAGAAGGCACGTATATGTACAAGCTCCCATATGCGTCCGCGTATGCACCATCTGACTTGAGACGCATCATCCTGATCCTGATGCAAGCTATGCATATCCTTATATAAGCTACTATCTTCATATAAGCCTTCGTTTTTATAGAAGCCATTAAACGGTGGCTGAGACTCACGATACAAGTACACATGCAACAATCGGGCCGACATACATGTCGAGTGATGGGAACATAATGCGAATGATGGCCCGGTGAATTGTCGACAGCCCATATGTCGTGATAGAGCTCATCAAGTGGTCTCAGGGATTGATGATGATATATGGTGACTGCTAATAGTATAGATGCATGGTATCCTTGATTATTGCAGTTATTTTTGGGGGAAAACTTGCAGCAGCATAGCGGCAAACTCCGCTCGGGCCTGACAGTTCCCTGGTCGGGGTTCTTGCTCATGCTCCGCCCTGGACCAGATTTCACGGCCCGAGAAGATAGGTGGTCTCTCGGATTATTGTGAACCCTGGGCAGTAGTGGGAAAGGTGCGCAGGAGATGCTGGAGTATGTGGTCAATGAATGCAATTACGTTGACGATGTGAATGGAGCTGTAGCAGTAGGGGTCGATACCAAATTCATTGAGGACTACATAGGAGCTAGCAGCATAGTGTGCCGGGTACATGCTAAGGCGGTGGTGAAAGCGACGAACTCGGAAATGTAGGTATCACGTGGTTCGGTAAGTCACTAGCTGTACTATAGGGTAATCGCATATCCTTAACAGAAAGAGCTAGAAGCCAGAAACGGTAGGGGAGCGGGAGAGAGGTTTGGACAAGGTCCGTAAAAGCGCGTGTTAACGAACGAAATCGCTTCACATGGGCCGCCGTACAGTATGGGCGCTAAATCGGCAGCGGAGCCTAGCGATAGATGGTAGGTATTACAACTGCTAGCGTGTTTCTTCTGCAGGGAGTGGGGTAGGGGCAGAGAGCAGTTAGCATAGCAAATTCCGTTCCGAGGAGTTGAGCGACAAGTACTCGACACGAATGTCAAGATAAAATGGCGCAACTTCCGCACCCAGGAAATCAATTGGAAATAGATAAAAATAAGTCTATGAGTATTGCAGCAAAAGGACACACAATCCAGAAAATACGTACGAAAACGTATTTTTTGGATCTTGCGGCTGGTGTTGGGAACGACAACCCTAAACCTCACATAAGCCAAAAAACCCTCCAATTAGTACACGCACATATTTGCCCACCTATGGTTGCATATAATGGCATACATAACTCTTCTACTAATGATGCAGTTTTAGTTTTATTTAGTTGATGCCATTCTCAGAATTCATCACTCGATATGCCTAGATACACTTATGTTGCATGTGTACTTGGATCGTGAGTCTCAGCACCGTCTGATATCTTGTATGAGAATGAAGACTTGTATGAAGATGGTGGCTGTATCAAGATATGCATTAGGACCAGGGTGATGCGTCTCATGTTAGATAGAGCATACGCGTACGCATATGGGAGATTGTACATATACGGGCCTCTGGCCCTCGAGATAGACAAGCCAATCAAGAAGTCACCGAACTATCCAAAGTAACAGGTTATGAGCCCGGCGGTCGCAACCATCTTAGTTTACTCTATAAACTCTATTTCTACATCATCACGATCTTTGAGAGCCTCAAGATCCCTAACCCTCAAAACTATCCTTGACCGTAACCGCGGCAACATCCACATAAACACGTCTAAAACTCAACACCATCACCACTGCTATCAAATATCTCTACCAATTCTATCATCTCTACTATCTTTATTCTTTACAATATCTACCGGAACCTACGAGACCTACAATATCACCACCGGAAACGAACTCTTACCACGGCAGCCATAATTATGACATTTATACTGAGAAAAACCAATGGCACAAACAAATGGATGAGGCCAAAAGCTCCAAGTTCATCAATCAGACCACTGATCCAGTTTAGATATCCTATGAAGCGTTACCCCTATACACTCTACCAAGAACGAGAAAATCACCAACTACTTCACTCGATTAACAGGCTACCATGCTCAACCAATTGGAGTTCCCAATGACGATCACGGTACTCCAACGGCAGATTACCGCTCTTACAGTAGCAACCTTGGCACACTTCCGAGTACACATTCGACCTCTTCTCGGAATACTAAGTCCACTTCGAAAGGGGGAAAGAATGATGGAGAAAAGAGAAAGGGAAAAAGAGAATGGGAGAAAGAGAAACAGATAAAGAGTACAAGAAAGCGCACTCACCACCGTACCTACTAATATGCAACTGAATACACCTCCAAGCAAACTTACAGCTACCACGTCAAGCAGGCCTACAGCTACCATGTCAAGCACTCCTAAAGTCCACCTAGAGGGGAGTGGCCCCGTAGTGTAGTGGTTTGGTCTTGCCACCACTATGCTCATTGTTACGGGTTCGAATCCCGGCGCCACTCCTCTACCCGAGCAGACTCCTTGTGTCAAGTTGATGTCGCACCACGAG